>FWPV01008355.1_pt1 | contig 18160 bp, 19 predicted proteins | sample 2228371 | NCBI WGS metagenome assembly FWPV01 (sample SAMEA103939776, study PRJEB20133) | metagenome
GTCAAGCTAGAAAACTTAGTTATAGATAAGTAAAAATTTATAAAAAAATAACTATCAAGCAAATCAAAGAAGAGTTATCCCAAGGAAATCCAGTGGTGATTCCCATGACTGCCAAAAAACTAAAAAACCCTCATTACCCTCATCCTGGCTATCATATGTTAGTAGCCATCGGTTACAAAGATGGTATAATTATTACTAATGATCCAGGTACTAAATTCGGGAAGGGATGGCAATACAGTGAAGAAATTTTCCGAAAAGGAATGGAGGACTATCGAACTGCCTTAGTGATCTATCGTTAAATTCATTATTGATCAATGAATATAGAAGCGGAGATAAGAAGTTTTATTTCAAAAAAACAATACGAAGAATTGTTGGACTTCTTCAAAAATAAGGCTAAACTAATTAAGGAGAATTATTAAGAAACTTTTTATTTCGACTGTAAGCAAGACTTGCGTATTCAAAAAAATAACTCTTACTCTAAAATCTTGCTGAAGAAGGGAAAAATTCACGATGATCATAGAGAAGAGATCGAAATAAAATTTGATCGAGTAGAATTTGAAAAACTCGAGAGATTATTCCTCGCCATTGGTTTTAAAACAGAAATTAAATGGTTTAGAAAAAGATTTGAGTTTGCATGGCAAGATATCACTGTTTGTCTGGATTTTACGAAGGGCTACGGGTACATTATTGAACTTGAAAAAATGTGTTCCGAAAATGATAAGGAAACTGAATATAAACGTCTTAAACAAATACTTGAATTTTTAAAAGTAAAAATTACTCCCAAAGAAGAATTTAGTAAAAAGTTTCAATATTATAAGAAAAATTGGAAATCTTTGATTTAAAATAAAACAAACATGAAAAAAAGGAAAATTTATTCATATGAATTAGGGATAGATTTAAAATCCAAAAAAGAAAAAGAGCTCTTTAGCTGGTTTTTGGCTTGTCTTTTATTCGGCAAGCCCATTCAACAACAAGTAGCGAAAAGGACTTATTTTGAATTTAAAAAAGCGGGGCTCCTCACCCCGGAAAAAATTTTGAAGACGGGCTGGAAAAAGCTAGTGAAAGTTTTAGGCAAGGGTCACTATGTACGTTATGATTTTTCCACCGCCACAAAACTGTTAGAAATCAGCAAAGAACTAAAGAAAAAATACGGCAATGTATCTAATCTTCTAAAATCTGCAAAAAATAAAAAAGACCTCGAACAGAAGCTTTTGGAGTTTAAAGGAATCGGCCCAGTAACAACGAGAATATTTTTAAGAGATATTCTCAAAGAATATAAATTCCAAATTTCAAATCACAAATTCCAGACAAATGCCAAATTCTAATAACCAAATTCCAAACAAACTACTGTTTCTGTGTTGATGCAGAGTTTGGCGCTTAGATTCTAGGAATATAATATTTTGTCACAATAATTTCCCCTTGATAACCATAAAGATCAGGGGTTTTTTGTTCTTCTAGTTTTTGCCAAAAAAAGGGAGTTTCCGGCATATAGCCGCCAAAACCAGTAGTGTTAATCATCCAAACAATACTTTCTTTTTTTAACTCATCCCAGCTTCTTAACAAATCATCTGCTGACAACAAAGCAGTGCCGGAAAAATGCACTAATTCTCCCGACACATAAAGCAAGGGATGAATGGGGGTTTTGTTATAATAACCAAAAGTAAAATAAACAAAAGATGATCCTACGATAATATAATCTTCATCTTTGGCATTTTCATTGACTAAGATTACCGCTTGTTTCATTCCTGGTTTTTCTTTGATGCGCAAAGTTTGGTAATTAGCGAAGAAATAATATAAGCATAAAGCTAATAGCATAAAGCTAATAGCGAGAGTAATTTTCCTAGAGAAGCTAAGAGAAAATAAAATAAAAATTAAAAGATAAAAGATTCCTGCAAAAACTAAGTATCTTTCCAGAAATAAAGAAGTGCGCAATGACAAAAGAATGCTAAGAAAAAGAGGAATCCAAAAAGAAAGAACTACAAAATAATTAGCTAAATTGTTTTTCTTACGAAAGAGTAGAAAGAGAGAAATAAAAATAACGAATAAAAATAATATTACTTGGCCCACATGCGATAAATCTGTTGTGCCTCCTACTAAAATACGCCAAAAAGAGGCAGGCACAGACCAGATAGTCATTTTGGGAACCCAGAAAGCTTCCTGCACTTGTTTGAACTGGGAAAGGAAGGCTTTTAACCAAGGAAGATAAAGCAAAATAGAAATAAGTAATGCAATAAAGGGATAAATTAATTCTTTAGCCCTCTTTTTTCTTACTAAAAATAAAAAAATAAAACAAAACTGGGCAGCAATAGAAAAAAATAAGTAATAGTGAGTATAAGCTTGAAAAGCTACGAGGATGCCGTATAAGATCCAGGAAGTAATCTTTTTTTCTTTTGACAAAATACGCCATAAATACCAAGAAGAAAAAATTATCAAAAAAGTTCCCAAAGTATACATTCTTGCTTCATGACTATATTCAATTTGAAAAGGACTAATGGCAACAAGCAGGCCGCCAAATAAAGAGAGGATTTTATTTTTAAAAAGTTCCTGCAAGAATAAATAAACAAAAACGACAGTGAAAACGCCAAAAATCAAGGACAAAAACCGCAAAGCAAAAAGACTGTCTCCGGTAAAATAATGCCAAATCTTTAGAATGATATAATAGAGCGGAGGATGAACATCTAAAGCTGCTTTTCTAAACATCTCTGGCCAAGTGTTTTTAATGAGGAAATAACCAAAGGCCTCGTCATGCCAAATCGCCCGCGCTGTCAAAAGATATAGCCGAGATAAAAGAGAAGTAAAAAAAACTATCAATAAGAAGAGGGAGGAAATAAATTTCTCATTTTTAATTTTGAATTGTAGTTTTTCATTTTTCATTTTTATTTTTTAATTATAGTGTCACTATTCTCATAATCTCCTCCCCAAACTGATTATATTTTCTTTCTTTTATCTTACTTTCTGGATGATAAATTCTGTATTTGTTAGCGTCATAAATAGTAGATTGTGTAAAAATCATCTCTTCCCCTGCTCTTAAAAATTTTCTCCAGGAAGTTGCAGGATCTAAAAGAATGTAGGGTTGATTATTTTCTGCGGTTAAAAATTGCGGAGTTTGTTCAGAGAAAGCATCTAATACTAAGTAAGTGGCTTCCTTATTATTTCTTTCATTTAAATAATCAGAGACCGGCGTTAAATCTCCACGATAAGCGTAATAATAATCAGAGCTTTTTAGAGAAATTTGAAAAAATAAATAATAATCATAAAAGGCGGCAAGAAAAAGGACAAAAACAAACAAAGCAAAAACGATTTTTCTTTCTTTTATTTTAATGAACCTTTCGTAAAATTTTGCAAAAGCAATACCGCTAAAAATAAAAACAACAGGGATAACACCGATAAGACGTAAACCATGAGGAATGCCTTCAGCTGTGGTTACTTCCGGCACTAGCATAAAGAAAAACCAAAGAAGAAGCAGAAAATGCAAGTAAAAGGCATAAAAATCCTTTTGTTTTTTAAAGATGAAATAAAATACTAAATGCGTACTGTATAAAACGCCAATAGCAAAAAACACTGCTACGAGAGGATTAAGAAAAGCAAAACCAGAAACATTGTGCCGCCAGTTCTCATCCCCTAATGTAAAAAAGGCAAAAAAAGTTTTTTTCAAAACATCTAAAAAAGTTCCCCAAACATCCCCTTTATTCAGGTCGGGATTAAAAATGGAGACTTGACCGCTGCGCGTTAAAAGAAATTCAGGATGCTGGTAGAAATAAAAGGCCAGGGGCAGGAGAGTGATAAAAACCACAGCTAAAAAAAGTAAAAATTGCTGGTAATATTTTTTAGTATAAATACCTTTATTTTTCAACCAATCATAAATCAAAAAAGTAAGTAACCAAAAAACCAGAATAAAAATCATCATGCGAAAAGCAATGTAGGTATAAAAACCCAAACCGAAGACCATTCCTGATAAAATAGTGAAGAACCGTTTTTTCTTAGAAAACAAAGCTAAATAAGCAAAATAGAAAAAGGCAGAAGTAAAGAGCGGAGTGAGGTTGGCGCGAAAAGCGGAGCGCGATAAAGAAACATGCCAAGATGAAGTGGTTAAAAACAAAGAAGCAAAAAAAGCAACTTTAGAATTAAAAAGTTTTTTTACCAAAAGATAAGTAAACAATACTGCTGAAAAACCAACAGACGCAGAAACCAAATGGAGGACCCAAACTTTATTACCAAAAAATTTTATAGCAAGAGCAATTATATAAAAAAATAGACCCTCTCTGCCGTTTCCTCTCTCATAAAAGGGCTGAATCTCCTTGCCAGATAAGATATTCAAAGCATCTAAGCCATTGGCAGCCTCATCGGGGAAAAGCCCTCCGGGATAGCTTTGGATTTGATAAAACCTGAAAAATGCGGCAAGAGCTAAAATTAACAAAAAAGGAAGAATTTTTTTCATCTTATTTTACATTATAATCCCATTTGGCAAATTTTTCTAATTTTGCTAAGATTAGGATAATTAACATAAATTTCAATGCAAAAAACTTTTCAACCTGCTCAGCCAGAAGGAGTTCCTTCCAAAGAGATTTACCCCGAAAAAGAAAAAGTTATAGAAGAAGTAGGGAAAGTAATTGAAGAAAAAAAGGAGGGAATAGAAGTAAAGAAAGAAGAAGCAGAAGAGGCTATCAAAGATTATTTAAGGGAAATTAAAGAAACTCCCGCTGTTCAGCCCCCTGCTGATCAAGTGATAAGCGAGGCTGAAGCAATCAAAGTGCTCACCAAAAAACGGCAGGCGCAGTACCTGGTGAATTTATGCTTTAAAAAAGGCATCCATTATGCCTTGCACGTTGCTCAAAAACTTAATGATCCCTTTATTTTGGATGAGCTTCATGATCGCTTAATTAATGAATTATATACAGAGCTAGTTAAACGCAAAAAACTAAAGCTGCTGTAAAATTATGAAAAAGTTTATTATTATTTCTAATCTCATTATTCTCGTTTTCTTTTTATTGATTGCGGGGTATGCCGCATCCAGAATATTTTCTCCTGGCAACTTAGCAATGATGACAGTCCCAGCTTTTCCTCAATTTAACAATGAAAATTTATCGCCTGACACGCTTTTAGGCATAAGCGCTTGGGAATTAGACGGCTATCATGACTCGGCTGTAACCATTATTTCACCTTTAAAATTAAAACAATCTTTCGATTTTTATCAATCAGCTCTTTTTTTGGGCAATTGGCAAGTTATTGCAGATGACGACAATAAAATTTTCGCCCAAAAAACAAACAAAAAAATTGAAATAAATCTCTCTCCCCTGGGCGAGCAGACAAAAATAGAAATAAAATCTCTGCAAAAATAAACCTCATAACAAATAATGATCTCTCTCGATTATATCCTCCTTGTTTTATTTCAGGTTGCAAAATACCTTGCTTTTGTAGTACTCATAAGTGTTATTTTGAGTTTTGTTTTTTATTTGCTTTTAAATTTTTTACGCAATCGCGCCAGCGTTATCAGCTCTCTCAATATGGTGTTGCTGCAAATAACTGTTCCTAAAAAAACTGAAGAAAAGGGTCTAGAAGCAAGAAGGGAGGAAAAACAGCTTATCGCTAAAATTGAACAGCTCTTTGCCAATTTCGCTGCTTTAAGAGAAAAGGGAATTAAAAGAATTATATACGGAGAGCCGACTATTACCCTGGAAATTGCTTCAGTGGAGGGAGAGATTTTGTTTTTTATTGCCGTACCGCGCCGTTATCAAACTTACATCGAAAAACAAATCCATGCTTTCTATCCCAAGGCCGCTATTTCCGATTCGAGCGATTATACCATCTTTGACCCCGATGATTATGTGGAGACTGTTGCCCTTCGCCTAGCGAAATCTTCTCATCTTCCTATTCATACTTATCAAACATTGGAAGTCGATCCTCTTATTGCCATTGCCTCAGCATTGAGCAAATTAAAAAAAGAAGATGATGCGGCAGTGCAGATAGTAATGAGATATGCTGGCAATAAATGGCGGAAAAAAGGTTATGAGGCGGCAAGAGCAAAAATAAAAGAGGAAAAAGAAAGGAAGGGCTTCATAAGAAAAACCTTGTCAGAGGCATTCGGCACTAAAAAGAAAGAAGCTCCTTCGTACTATGAGCAGGAAGAAATGATGCGTCTAACCCCAGCCGAAGAAGAAGAAATTCGCGCCATTGAAAATAAAGCGAGTAAAACAGGTTTTTATGTCAATATTAGATTGCTTGCGGCCTGTAAACAGCCAGAAGACGCAAAAACCAATATCGCCGGAATTACAGGCGCTTTTTCTCAATATGCCACCGCTAATCTTAACCGCTTTAAAAAAGTTTCTATTTATAATAAAAAGAAATTCATTTACAACTATATATTCCGTAATTTTTCCAAACGTAATTCTTTTATCCTCAACACAGAGGAATTAGCAAGTATTTTTCATTTTCCCCTTGAAACCACAGAAGTGCCGAATATTCGCTGGCTGGGGGCGGAAAAAGCAGCTGCTCCGGTAAATTTGCCTGAAAAGGGATTGGTTCTGGGCATTAATATCCACCGTGGCATCGAACGCTTTGTGCGCTTAACGGAGGATGACCGCCGCCGTCATCTTTATGCAGTGGGTCAGACCGGCACTGGTAAAACAACACTCTTTAAAAATCTCATTATTCAGGACATGAAGGAGGGAAATGGAGTAGGGGTGGTGGACCCTCATGGAGAATTAATCGAGGAACTACTCACTTTTATTCCCAAAGAACGCGCAGAGGATGTCATTCTTTTTGACCCTGCCGATCTGGAACGGCCGCTAGGTTTGAACATGCTGGAATATAAATCCGCGGAACAAATGGATTTTGCAGTAGCAGAGATGATCCGCATTTTCGAAAAAATGTTTCCCCCTGAATATATTGGCCCAATGTTCGAACACAACATGCGCAATGCCATGCTCCTTTTAATGGCAAATCAAAAAGATCCCGGCACCATTGTGGAAATTCCCCGCGTTTTTACTGACGTGAAGTTTGTACGTACTAAACTGCCATATGTTACCGATCCCTTGGTAAAGAGTTTTTGGGAAGAAGAAGAAGCCCGCACCACTGAATTTCATAAATCAGAAAAACTCGGCTACATCATTTCTAAAGTGGGTCGTTTTGTGGAAAACAGGATGATGCGCAATATTATTGGACAGCCGCATTCTGCATTTGATTTTAGGGAAGTAATGGATAAAGGAAAAATTCTGCTCGTCAACCTCTCTAAAGGAAAAGTGGGGGAGGTAAATTCTCAACTTTTGGGCTTGATTGTGGTTTCTAAACTGCAGATGTCGGCAATGGCCAGAGTAACTACCCCTGAGAGAGAACGACGCGATTTTCATCTTTATCTAGACGAATTTCAAAATTTTGTTACGGAAAGCATCGGCACTATTTTATCCGAAGCCCGTAAATACCACTTATGTTTGAATATCACTCATCAGTTTATTGGGCAATTGCCCGAGAATATTCGTAGCGCAGTTTTCGGCAATGTCGGCACCATTATCTCTTTTAGAGTAGGCCCCCAGGATGCTGAATTTTTAGAAAAAGAATTTGCTCCTGTTTTTGACCAAAATGATTTAATTAATATTGATTTTGCCAATGCTTATATTAAACTATTGATCAACGGTACGCCTTCTGTCCCTTTTAGTATGAAAACAATGCCGCCGCCTATAGGTGGGAACCCCGCGCTTGCAGAAAAAATCCGCGAATTATCACGCTTGAAATACGGCAAAGAAAGAAAAGTGGTGGAAGAAGATATTATGCGCCGATTTGCCATAGGGAAGACACCCACGCCAACCTTTATACCAGGAGAGATTAAACGGTAGATAAATACCTTGCCAATTTAGCTTAGCGAGGTGTATAATATATAATATAAAAAAGCACAAAAATTTAGAGAAGAAAAACCAAAAAAATAAATCAAGATAAAAATACAAATATAAACAAAAATGGCATCGCAATTAGACGAAGAAAAATTAAATCTAATCAAAAGACAAATTGAAGAGGCCGAACGCAGCTTGCAGTCGGCAAAAGAAATATTATTGGAAAAAGTTACTGCCGCTCAAGTTCTTAGGAAGCCATCAAAAGAAACAACTTTAGATGTCAGCGGAGTACCGGAAAGGATTGTTAAAGGAACGTTTGACGGTCAAAATATGCATGGTGAGGATGGCAATCAATATCCCGTGCCGGCAAATTATGCTTCCAAATCCAAATTAGTAGAAGGTGACATCTTAAAACTCACTATCGACAAAGATGGTTCTTTTATTTATAAACAGATAGGGCCAGTGGAAAGAAGAAGAGTGGTAGGAACATTAGTGCAAGACCAGCAGGGAAATTACAAGGTAAAAACTGCGGACAAAGAATATAAGGTATTACTGGCATCAGTCACTTATTTCAAGGCAGAGCCGGGCGACGAGATCACCTTACTAATCCCTAAAGACAGAGAAAGCGCCTGGGGAGCAATTGAAAATGTGATAAAAAAAATCGGCCCCCCGCCTTCTTTTGAAACCTTGCCTTAGACGCAAGCGAACTGATTTTCTCATGAATTTAAAGTTAAAATTAATTTTGCAAAAAAACTCTTCTCTTGCGCAATTTCTGCGTTTTTGCGTAGTAGGAGGAATTGGAGCGGTCGTGGATTTTGGAAGCTATGCTATCATGACCCGCTTTTTTAATTTTTGGTCCACTTGGACAATATTAGGTCAGAAGATTATTGTAGCCAACATGATTTCCGTATTTCTCGCCATCACTTCTAATTTTTTTTGGAACAAGTACTGGACATTCAAAGATTCCAGCAAAAAAGTAGCAGGTCAGTGGACGCAATTTTTCATTCTCAGTTCTTTTACCTATATTTTAAATCAGCTTCTTGTCTCTCTGCTTATTTTCCGCACTCCCTTGGAAAAAATTACAGGTGTGGAAATCGAAGATATCGCTGCAAAAGTGATTGCCGTGAGCATCATTCTTTTCCTTAATTTCGGCATTAGCAAGTTTATAGTATTTCGAAAGACCACAAAATAAACTAGTTAATTTAATAAGCAATAAGCTTGGTTAAAAATAACAAGCTTTTTTAAGTTATTTTTCTTGATTTTCCAATAATTAAGATTTATACTGAAATTGCATCAAAAACAAAATAATAATGGAAAACCTAACGCTTTATAGAAAATATCGCCCCAGGAAATTTTCTCAAGTTGTTGGTCAGGAACACATCAAGCAAACTCTGCAGAATGCTTTGAAAAACAGAGAAATCTCTCATGCTTATTTATTTACAGGACCACGCGGCACAGGAAAAACAACAGTGGCGCGCATTTTGGCAAAAGTAGTGAACTGCGAAAACCCCAAGGATGGCGAGCCGGATCTTAATTGTCCGTCCTGCAAAGATATCCAAGAAGGCAGAAGTTTGGATTTATTAGAAATAGATGCTGCCTCCTATACTGGCGTAGACAATGTGAGAGAAATCCGAGATAAAATTCGTTTTGCCCCCGCTAAGGCGCACTACAAAGTATTGATTATAGATGAAGTACATATGCTTTCTAAAAGCGCTTTTAATGCGCTTTTAAAGACTTTGGAAGAGCCGCCATCTCATGCTATTTTTGTGCTTGCCACCACAGAAGTCCATAAAGTACCAGAAACCATTATTTCTCGTTGTCAACGTTTTGATTTTAGAAAACTCACAGTCGACGAAATCACAAAATCATTAGAAATTATTGCCAAGAAAGAAAAAATCAGAATAGGGGATGACGCTCTCTCTCTTATCGCCCTTAATTCTTCCGGCAGCGTGAGAGACGCCCAAAGTCTTTTGGGGCTTTTGATCTCCTTTGGCGATAAAGTCGTTACCTTGAAAGAAGTGAAAACATTTCTAGGAGTGACAGATTTCAGTGCAATCCGCGATCTTACGGAATTTTTGGGAAAGAAAGATGCAAGAAATGCTATTCAATTAATCAATGAGCTATTAAACGACGGATACAACCTAGAACAATTTACTCAGAATTTTTTGAATTATTTACGCAAACTTCTGCTTTTAAAAATCAACTCAGATTTGAAGAGAATTTTTAAATCCGAAGCAACCAAAGAGCAGTTGGAAACACTGGAAAAACAAAAAGAATTTTTTTCTCTTGCTGAATTAATGCAGATTATTCGCATTTTTATCATTGCTTTTCAGGATTTAAAAAACGCTTTTATATTGCAATTACCGTTGGAAATAGCCGTAGCACAGATATGCGGCGAAATTTCCGCTGAAAAACCATCAAGCCCAAAAGCAGGGTCCGAGGATCATCAAACTCAGACCAAGACCAACTCTGCGGGATCGAAAAACCAACCCCCCAAAAAACTTAAAAACTTAAAAACCGAAAAATCTCATCCGGGAGGACGACGCTCACTAGCAAAAGGTTTGATGGCAAAAAATATCAAGACAGAAAAAGTTAAAAATTCCAAATCAAAGATTTCTTTTTCTAAAATTATTCAAACGTGGAATGATATTTTGGTAAAAGTGCGTTCAGCTAATCATTCGCTTGCCGCTTTTTTAAAAAGCTCTAAACCGATAACTGTAGAAGACGAATATATTATTTTGGCGGCGCCTTATGCATTCCACAAAGAACGCATAGAGGATGGAGGAAACAAAAAAATTATTGAGGATGTTTTATCTGGAATTTTAGGGAAAAAAGTTCTGGTGCGCTGCGTTTTGGAATCTGACCTAAAAAAAATGGGCTTGGAAATTCCAAGAGAATTAAATAATAATAAAGAAAAGTCCAAAGAAGATCTCTTTAATACCGCGCAGGAAATACTTGGAGAATTATAAAATTAATCAAAAAAGATTTTAGATCAGCCATTGTTTTTTTAAGTCATTATTGATATTATTTATAGATTTAATCGTTGAATTATAGTTTTAGAATAAAAAATATTCCGGGGTCGTCTAATGGTAGGACGGTGGCCTTTGGAGCCATTAGTCTTGGTTCGAATCCAAGCCCCGGAGCCATAGAATACGATACGAACTCAGATTTTTGAGACGAGAGTGTTCGCTCGCCCAGCCCCGCCTTTGGCGGGGCTGGGATCGCTTCGGCAGGCAGCTCATTATGACAGATTTCGTTTCTTTGATTTATGGATTAAATTCGGTAAAATAATATCAAAAGTTTGATTCGGTTTTAATTCGGGAGTGAGAACGATCTTGATGAGAGACTAAAAAAATCCGAATTGATTTATGCATTTTTTCTGATCAAGGTTATATACTTAATAATGAAACATCATACTTTTTCCATCATCATTCCTGCTTTTAATGAAGAGAACTGGATAGCCCATTGTCTTAAATCCTTAAAAAAGCAGGATTATAGAGGGGATTTTGAAATTATTGTGGTTGACAACGCTAGTAGCGATAAAACCAGTCAAATCGCTAATAAACTAGGCGCAAAAGTTTTTTTTGAACCTCGGAAAGGAATTTCCAATGCCTTAATAAAAGGCGTAAAAGCAGCGCAGGGGGAAATTTTTGCCTTTATTGACAGTGATACCATCGCCAATCCCAATTGGTTGGAAAAAATCAACAAGATCTTTGAAGAAGACGAGAAAGTTGTGGCCGCCGGCGGACCTTATTCTTTTTACGATGCCAATTTTTTTATTAATTTTTTTACCAGGCGTATCGTGGTCCCTCTCTATAGGAAAATTCTTTATCAGCGCTGGAAAGGGCTACCCGGAGCAAATATGGCAGTAAAAGAGGATGCTTACAAAAAAAGCGGCGGATTTAATCCTCAAATGAATTTTGGACAAGATCTGGAGTTATCCCGCCGTTTGGCAAAATTTGGCAAAGTAGTTTTCGACTACAGTTTATCTGTAAAAACTTCCTTCAGAAGATATAATGGCAGTTTAGCAAAATCAATAAAAGAATTATCTATTCAGATATACAAATGTCACAAAATCGTTACCAGAAATAAAATTTATCCCGCGCAAAAAGATATAAGGAATTTTGAAAAGAGGGGTTGACAATTTTTTGGATATATTTTGACACAACATTAGACATTGCATGGCAGTTGCGTAATAGTCAAAGATTAAATTGGGCGGGGAAACGCAAGGAGAGGGCTCTACAAACGTGATTGCGTTTTTTGTTCAGGAGAAGGTCGCATACAAAATGGCAGAGTTTATTCTTTTTGCAAAAGCCAAGGATATACTATAGTGGAAAAACTGAATTCCAGAAATGAACTGCGTTCCAGTCCTAGTTTTTTGAAGATAAAGAAGAAGTAAAAGAAAGGAGGTGATAAAAGATGTGTGAAGAACATAATCCAGATCGAGATCGAGACAAAGACGGACGACGTAGGGAAAAGGACGACAAAAGACTCGGGACACAAGAAAAAGCGCATAATGTTTTAGACCTGGAAAATGAAGTTGTAATAAAACGAAAATTTGGATCTAATCCCCCTAAAAACTTGTAAAAAAGATTAGCATTAAACATCCATCAAGATCCCTGAATAATATCAATAAACCTCCATTCCTGCTTTTCAAAAAAGCAGAAATTTTTTAAAAAACTTTTAGCAATATGTTTTTTGTGCTATAATGTGAGTATACTATATATAAAAGAAGATTATGAAAACAAACATTAAATTAGCCATGGGCAAAGCCATATTAACAACCATTCTTTTGACTGTATTTTTCTTTGCCGCCGAAGCCTATGCCGCCTCCGCAAAACTGGAGAGGGTTTTAGCAGAATTGCAACGTGAATATCTAAAAAAACCTTCAGCCTTGCGGCAGATTGCCAATTCGAAAGGAATAACCATAACGAACAACAAAGTAACAGTGTATCTTGTGGCGTCAGGAAAAGATGCGGGAATTATTGATCAAAAGGCGCTCAAAAGATATGGGGCGGAGATCCAAAAAAGTTTTGGCAATGTCATTCGCGCCAATGTCCCTGTTAGTAATTTACAGGCCATTGCCAATAAAGTAAAAGGGGTATCGCTTGTCCAGCTTACCAGCGCCCCCGGAACTTCAAAAATCCAAAATACCCTAAGAGAATTGGAACAGAGATATATCCAAGATCCTCAAAAGGCATTAAATTACGCCATAGAGCAAGGCATTGGCGAAATTTTTGGAAATAAAGTAAGAGTATATCTGACGGCCAGCGGCGATACTTTCGATATCATTGACAGAGCGGCCTTAACTAGGCTGGAAGTGAATGTGGAAAAAACCTTTGGCAATGTCATCAGAGCTTTAGTCCCTATGGATAAATTACAAACCGTGGCTAACCAGGTAAAAGGAATATCCTTTATGCAATTAACGAAGGGCTTGCCGGGGACACAACTCACGGGAATCACGGGAAAGCTTCAGGATGTTTTGAGAGGATTACAGCAAGAATATATCAAGGGCCCTATTAATGCTTTGAATTATGCCATAGCGCAAGGGATCAGCGAAATTTTCGGCCATAATGTACGGGTTTATCTTACTGCCGCAGGCGATAATTTTAACATCATTGACAGAGCGGCTTTATCCGCATTAGGAGTAAACATTGAAAAAACTTTTGGCAATGTTATCAGAGCGCTTGTTCCTATGGACAAATTGCAAGCAGTAGCCAACCAAGTTGCGGGTATTGCCAATATTCAGTTAACTAAAGCTCTTGTGCCTTATCTAACTGATCAACAAATTACCACTATCGCCCAAGGACTACTTGGCCCGCAAGCTGCGGCAATTTTAGAAGCCATGGGCATAGGCATAGGATTGGGCAGCATGGGAGATTGCTGCTGTTGCTGTCCCTTTTGCTAAATAATTAATTTTCACTTAAAATTCCATTTATAAAACCAAACTATTGAAGTTTGGTTTTATAATGTTGACAGACTCAAAAATGGAGATCACTATAAAAACAAGAATTTACCCTTTTTAAGGAGGAAAAGATGAATGAAACGTTAAAGAAAAGAAACCTTCCTTCATGCAAAGGGTAAGGATTTGAAAATGCTTCTCTGCCATGCGGTTTCCGCCAAAGAAGAGAAAAAACCAAAAGTTCTTTAAATAAAAAAGTAAGCGGCGTCTGCCAAAGAATAGGAAAAATTTACTACAAAAAAACATGCATGGTTTGTAACGGCACAGGCATAGGACCGCTCTGATGCCACCAAGAAAGGAGTCACAGAAATGGGTAAAAATGCCGAGTTGTGTTCAAAATGTGAAATAGTAGGAAGTGTCCTTAGTAGTTATGGCTTCAAAGAATATGAAAAAATATGTCCGCATTGCAAAGGAACAGGAAAAGAACCCCTTTCCCAAACTGCATTTTGCGAAAGATGCAAAGGTAAAAAAATGATTTACCTTGACCCTCATTGTTCTTTGTGCGGCGGAAGTGGAATAGTTATTAAACAAAAACGCCCTAAGCTCCAAGATTAATCATCAAGGAGCTTTTTTATATTGCTAGCATGCAAGACTATCTGCTAAAATAATACCATCTTGAGAAATTAATTAAAAAACAATGAACAAAACTACCAAAACAATCATTCTTTCTGTCATCGTCGCGGTTTTGCTTGTTGCCGGCGGTTTTGCGCTTTACAAGCTAAGTCTGCCAAAACAGCAACCGCAAGTCCAAGAACAACCTCAACCCCAACCTGTCCTGCCTTCGCAATTAGGAGCTGTTCTTTCTTACACAGAAGGAGAAGTAAAATATAGGGAACCACAAGGAGAATGGCAAAAAGCAGAAGCGGACACTAATTTGAAAGAAGGATATGGCGTGGAAGTAACAGACGAGGGTAAAGCCATTGTTAATTTGGATGACGGTAGCGCCGTGCGCTTAAATTCTGATTCAGCCATTATCTTAACACGCTTAAAACCTGACAATATAATAGTTACTTTAGAAAAAGGACAAATATACACTCGCGCAGTAAAAGCAGAGCGTGTTTTTCAAGTAAAAGCCAATGGTGTAACTTATGAATCGTTTGGCACTGCTTACAAAACAGTAAATATTGAAGAGAAAAAAGGCGTGGAGGTTTATCAAAGCAAGATAAAAATCACTCAGGAAGAAAAAGAAGAAATTTTAGTTGAAGAAGGTAAAAAATATTATTTAAAAAATACTGCTGATCCTAAAACAGAAAATACAGTCAAAGACTTAACTGAAGATGAAATCAAGAAAGATAAGTTTGTCATGTGGAATAAGGAAAAAGATGAAGAAAATGAGGAATACAAAAAAGAATTAGGCGTGCTTAGTTTTGAAACTAAAGAAGAGAAAGAGAAAGAGGAAGAAGAAATTGAGGGAGAAATCACTCTTTCCGGTTCAGTGGTGGATAATGGTGTTAAATTAAACTGGGTAGTATCATCTGGCCTTGATGCAAGTAAAGGCTACAAAGTGGTAAAAAGCACGAGCATTAATCCAATTTTCCCAGGTAGTAATTATCAATATGTTACTAATCCAAACCAGAAAAGCTTGGTTTGGGAAATTACAGACGGCAAAACTTATTATTTCCGCGTATGCCAATTTTTAGGTGACAAATGCGGTGTTTATAGCAATAACCTTAAATTAACCGCCCCAACAAAAAAGACGGATGGCGTCACATCCATCACTTTGTCCTCTTCCGGTGGCGGCAAGGTCAACTGGAGTGTGAAAGGATATGCAAAACAAGGATATAAGCTTGTTTGGTCAAAAAATTCTGCGCCTACATTTCCCACAAGATCCGGAGACAAATACCAATATTTCAGCGATCCTAATACCAAATCCGGCACAGTCACTGCCTTTGATGGTTCAGGGAAATATTATGTGCGTGTGTGTGAATATCTAGGGAGCAAATGCGGCGTATATTCCAATCAAATTGATGTTAACCTAGAAAGCGAGAAAAAAGAATCCAAGGAAGAATCAGGAAACTCTGAAGTAAATTCTATTTCTTTAAGCAGTGGGGGAGGGGCAAAAGTAAATTGGTCTGTTGATGGTTACTCTGAAAAAGGATTCAAAGTGGTCTGGTCCAAAACTTCTGGCCCAACTTATCCCACTAGATCTAAAGATAAATATCAATATTTAAGCAATCCTGAAGTCCGTTCTACAACCATTGACGCCTTTGATGGCGGCGGCGTTTACTATGTCCGCGTTTGTGAATACCTCGGCGGTTCCTGCGGCGTTTATTCTAATGAAATCCAAGTAGATTTGTAAAAATCCAAGTGTGAAAAAGAAATTTTTAAAAGGGATTTACGCCCTAGCGGTTTTATCGGGCACTATTATTGGAGTGGGGCTTTTTGGCTTGCCTTATATAACAGCTAAGGTGGGGCTTTGGATCATGCTTGCCTATTTTTTGTTTTTGGGGATTTTGGTGATTTTAGTGCATTTATTTTTCGGAGAATTGGCGCTGCATACACCGGATTTTATGCGCATGCCGGGTTTTGCCCAAATTTATTTAGGAAAATGGGGAAAAAATATCGCTCTTACTTCCAACATCCTGGGGCTTTTTGGTGCTATTTTAGCTTACTTGATTGTAGGCGGAGAATTTTTAGCAGAATTTTTTTCTCCGTATTTTAGAGGAAATACCACTATCTTCACTATCTTTTATTTTATATGCGGATCAGTAATTATCTATTTCGGTATTAAAGCAATTAACAAGGTGGAGTTTTGGGGGCTGATTATATTTTTTTTGATTTTAGCGGTGATATTTTTCCGTGGAGTAAATTTCATCAACGTTAAAAACCTTTTTCCCGCAGTGGACTTCTCTCATTTTTTTCTTCCATACGGAGCTATTCTCTTTTCTTTATGGGGAGCGGCTTTAATTCCCGAAGCAGAAGAAATATTGGGTGAAAACAGAAAATTATTAAAAAAAATAATTCCCCTTGCTATTTTTATTCCCATTATTGTTTATCTTTTTTTTATTTACCTCGTTTTGGGAATTACCGGGGTCCAAACGACTGCATCGGCCTTAATCGGGTTAAGACAATTTTTGGGGGATGGCATTGTTTCTTTAGCTCTTTTATTCGGCGTGGTAACAACATTTACCTCCTTTCTCACTTTGGGGCTTACTTTGAAAAAAATTTTTTGGTATGACTTGAAATTAAAAAAGACAATCTCGTGGGCTATTACTTGCCTTGTTCCTCTTTTTCTTTTTTTAATAGGAATAAAAAGTTTTATCGCTGTGATTTCCTTTGTAGGAGGAGTAATGCTTGCGGTTGACGGGATCTTGATTCTTTTGATGTACAATAAAATCAATCCAAGAAGAAAGATTTTTATTTATCCCCTGATTTTAATTTTTGTGACTGGAATTATCTATTCTATTATATATTTCCACTAGAAAACACGACTTGACTTTATTTTTCCAAACGCTATAATAAAAATAGAGATGTGGCTCTTTCCAAAAAATAAAGCAGCAGGGCTGGAAAAGTGTGAAACCCAACTAGTGTTGACCCACTATTGGGGCTTGGATTACCAAGAAATACAGCGCTTCTTGACCCCCGGAAGCAAAACAAACTTTGCACCCAGACCTGAACCCTCCAACAGTGCACTTTCTGATAAAGAAGGTAGGACCTGGGTGCCTGGTTAGACCATGCGTTCACTGCTAAGTCTTTTCCTGCTGCTTTTGCTCCTTAGGCGAGATGAGTTAAAACATTGGACAAACTGCGGCCATAGTGCCCCACATCACCCCAATGATTCCTCTTCTCGCCTTTTTTATTTGATAAAGTTTCTGCTATACTGAAGGAGAAATGCTTCTCTCACTTCTTATATTAATTTTGGCCTGTATTGTTTTAGTACGCAGTGGAGGATTAGTGGTTAAAAATTTGACTAGTATCTCTGCTTTTTTTGGTATTCCAGAATTTACTGTTTCTTTTATTTTAATGGCGTTCGCTACCTCCATGCCAGAACTTTTCTTAGGTATTACTTCTGCCCTTCATCAGGAGCCTCTTCTATCATTCGGCAATATTATTGGCGCTAATATTATCAATATTACTCTGGTATTAGGCTTGACCGCTTTTTTTGTCAAAAAACTCAAAGTGGAAAGCGTTATTGCAAAAAGAGGGGCGTTTTACGCTTTAATCGTTGCTATTTTCCCCTTACTTTTGGTTTTTGATGGCAGATTATCTCGTTTTGACGGCATTGTGCTTCTTTGTATTTGGATTTTTTCCCTTTATCAAACTTGGCGACAGAAAAAAAGATTTAAAGCAATTTATAACCATTATCGTAATCTGTTGTTGAAAATTTTTTGATTTCACTAAAAGAACATGTCCCTCTCATAGGCCAGTAATCTAA
>FWPV01008360.1_pt1 | contig 18157 bp, 10 predicted proteins | sample 2228371 | NCBI WGS metagenome assembly FWPV01 (sample SAMEA103939776, study PRJEB20133) | metagenome
TTAATATTTTCTAATATTTTATCATAGGAGGGCATATTTGTCCGAACTTATGTCCGATCATCAGATAGAAACTGATCGCCCCGATCATCAGCAGAAATTTATTGACCTATTTATCTATATATGATATTATATAATCTGTTCATTGATTTATTGGTATAGAGGAATCCGATTAAAATATATGACATTGCTTTTTAAAATCAGTTAAGTGAAAAAAAGCAATTAAACAAAGAGGGAATATATGGAAGTTTCAACGAAAACAAATGCTGATCAACTAGACCTTACCAAATTAGATGAACTATTTAAGAAATTCAAAGAAGGAGATGAAAGCCTTTTAATTCCTCTTTTGCAGGAATCTCAGGAATTATATGGCTATCTTTCAGCACCAGTGCTTCAGAAGATCGCACAATTTTTGAATATACCGATGAGCCGCGTTTATGGAGTTGCTACATTTTATGCACAATTTCGTTTTAAGCCATCGGGAAAAAATGTTATAAGGGTTTGCAGAGGAACCGCTTGTCATGTTCGTGGTTCAAAAGGAGTTCTTGAAGCCATTGAGCGTGAGCTAGGCATCAAGAATGGCGATGTTACGCCCGATCTGAAATTCAGTCTTGAAACAGTGGCTTGTCTTGGAACATGTTTCCTTGCGCCTGTCATGATGATAAACGATAGATATTACGGGAAATTAACGACTAAAACTATACAGGGAATTCTTAAACAATATTGATAGTAAGTTGTAGATAGGTTATCATGGTCTAGATATTGATTGTGATCGTTATCTACTAACAACAGTTTGTTTGGAAGTTGAGGATATTTTATGGAAAAACTAAAAAAACCAGAAGATTTAGAAGCATTGCGTAAATCCCTTGTGGAGTCTTACGATCCAAATAAGACTAGGATCAGAATTTGTATGACCGGCTGTCGAGCTTATGGTGCTATGGAGGTAAGGGATGCCCTCAAAGCAGAGATAGATAAACTTAATCTTAACGGCAAAATAGAGATCATTGAGACTGGTTGTCATGGTTTCTGCGCAGTTGCTCCAGTTATGGTCATAGAACCTCAGGGGATATTTTATCATTCTATGAAGGTTGAAGATGTCCCAGAGATCGTTTCTGAAACTCTTGTGAACGGTAACATAATTGATCGTTTGGTATATGAAGACCCAAACACTGGCGAAAAATTTCCCTATGAGAAAGATGTCCCATTTTACAAAGATCAGGTTAAAATTGTCCTACGCAATTGTGGGAGGATTGATCCTAAAAATATTAACGATTATATCAGGCGAGATGGCTATTCTGGCATTGTTAAATCGCTTTTCAGTATGACTCCGGAAGAGGTCATTGAAACTGTCAAAGGATCAGGTCTGCGTGGGCGTGGAGGAGCAGGATTTCCTACTGGTGTAAAGTGGGGATTTGCTAGAGCTGCAAAAGGTGACAAGAAATATATAATCTGCAATGCAGACGAAGGCGACCCAGGAGCATTTATGGATAGGGCAGTCCTCGAAGGCGACCCCCATACAGTTCTTGAAGGTATGTTGATCGCAGCTTATGCCATAGGGGCACAAGATGGATATATATATGTCAGAGCGGAATATCCAATAGCTGTTGAACATATAAATATCGCTGTCAAGCAGGCAGAAGAACTTGGTCTACTCGGCGATAATATCCTCGGATCAGGCTTCAGTTTCAATATACATATCAAAGAAGGAGCTGGTGCTTTTGTTTGCGGAGAAGAAACAGCTTTGATGGCATCAATTGAAGGTCGTCGCGGTATGCCAAGAATGAGACCGCCGTTCCCAGCAAACGAAGGATTATGGAAAAAGCCAACCAATATAAACAATGTTGAGACATTTGCTAATGTCCCTGTGATAATCACAAAGGGCGCAGACTGGTATGCAAGCATGGGAACTGAAAGAAGTAAAGGGACAAAAGCTTTTGCTCTTGCAGGGAAAGTCAATAATACCGGTCTAATAGAAGTGCCTATGGGAATTACTCTAAGAACGATAATCTTCAATATCGGCGGTGGCATTCCTGATGGAAAAGAATTCAAAGCTGTCCAAATAGGAGGTCCATCTGGTGGTTGCCTGCCTGCTATGCATCTTGACTTGCCGATTGACTATGACTCGCTTATCGCTGCTGGCGCAATAGTTGGTTCTGGCGGTATGATCGTTATGGACGAAGAAACTTGTATGGTTGATACCGCGAGATACTTTATGAATTTCGTCCAAAATGAATCTTGCGGAAAGTGTGTCCCTTGCAGAGTTGGGACTCTCAGGATGCTTGAAATATTAACTAGAATAACCGAAGGCAATGGAAGAGAAGGGGATATAGAAATATTATCTGAAATTGCATCAAACGTAAAAGTCTCATCTCTATGTGCATTGGGTCAGACTGCTCCAAATCCCGTTTTGACAACATTAAGATATTTTAAGAATGAATATGAAGATCATATTGCGGGTCAATGTTGCACATCTCATGTCTGCGTGGAATTGTTTGAATTTAGAATTGACCCTGAAAAATGTAGGGGTTGTGAGATATGCAAAAAACAATGTCCAGCAGAATGTATCTCTGGCGAGAGAAGAAAGCCTCATACGATCAATCCGGAATTTTGTATAAAATGTGGCGTGTGTTATGAAGTATGTCCGTTTAACGCGATATTTAAAACCCACGAGCATCTATATCGCAGAAAGTATGCTGAGGCAGAATTATAAGAAGGATTTCTATTCCCTTTGATTATGCCAAGGTAGAAATTCTAAAAAATATCTTAATGTAAATAGGGCACTAATGTAGTTGCCCTATTTTTTTATTTTCCCTATCGAATTCTTTTGATTGTAGAAAAAATGAGTTTCAATCTAGTATCAAATTCAATTTAATATCCTATATATCTGCCTCCGACATAACCTTCCAGTCTTCCCATGCCTGGTAAGCTACGAAGCGACCATGATTTGCTTATGTCATCATAACCTACTCCTAAGGACTTTCCTGGATCAGCAGTTATAGTCACTGAGAACGTAAAATCTTTTCGCAAATATCCGCCTCTTGTCCCTCGCCTGCTAAATGTGATGATAGAACTCCAACAATGCAAACGTCTTCGGAGTGAAAACCCTATCTCGCTAATATCTTTTACTCTTTTATCATATTCATAACCAAAATCAACGCTTAAATTCCAATCTCTGCTCCATCTAAGATCAACACTAAGATCATACAATTGTTGATAATATTTCTGCCAAGAATTATAAATATAATGTCTATTTAGATAAGCTGACCATTTGCCTTCAGAATCATAATATCTGATGTTATTGCTGAAATTGCTAAGAAATGGTCGTTCTTTGGTCGTATAAGCGTTGGGGTTCAGATCAAGATTGGTTGAAAAATCGATACGTTCAGAAGGTTTTATGGTAAATGTATTTTGCACGTCTCTATACCGTCTATTACTACTAACTTTCTCGGTAAAATCCACGTTAGTCCTTAAGTACCAAGAAAATAGTCTTATTTTCTCTCGTTTCAATTTAGTCTTGATCTCAATATCATTGCTCATTCTGAAATTTAGGTTCTTTTTTTCGTAAGCATATGCAATATAGCCAAATCTATATAAAGGCAAGGGCTTTTCTATTTTGGTGATATCACTTGTTGCAGGCGGTGAATAATCAAACGATACAACAGGGTTGAATGTGTGCTTTATGGCAAAAACCTTTGGAATAAATGTTGGAAAGAATATTCTATGTAGATTTGTATTCAGTGAGGTTTGAACGTTCCATACATTTCTGAAAGCATTTCTCTCTTGATAGCCAATCGGCTTGCCAATCCAATCTTCCTTAACTTCATACTCCCTTAAAGGTCTTGTCTTACTATGCCATATCTGTTGATAATTACCACTTATAGAAAGGTTCATCTCCCTTGCAAGTCCGAGCCTAATTATTGCACGTTTGCTCAAAGAGACATTAGCGTCAGCGGTCTGAAGCCAAACATTTTTTTCAAGAGTTTCATAATAGTTATCACTGAAATAATTTACCGCTCCTGTGTTGAAACTAAGAGATGTATTATCAAGTGTCAAAAACCCAAGAGAAGGTCGTTTCCCTTCAACTAATTTTCTATATATTTCATCTGCTAATTTGCTAGCTTCATCTTTGGTTCTTTTTCCTTCTTTTACTTCGATGAATATTATCCTTGCTTTCGCCTTTATTCTTTTGCTAAATTCTTCTTTTACATCGTCCAACTTAACTATATAATAACCTTCTGATGTAGAAATTGGTTCGCTAATATCACCAGCACTAAGCCTGCTTCTATCGTCCAGTATTTCGGATTCAACCTTTGAATTTAACCCGGATCCTTGCTTACTAATCCAACCAAGGTCTCCGCCTTTTGCTTTTGTACGTTCATCATCAGAATATTTGCGAGCCATATCTGCGAAATCTGCTCTCCCTTGAATTCGTTCGGATATTGTGTGAAGCTCTTTATTAATTTGCTTAAAAGGTCTAATATCACCTAAATAATAGTGTGGCGAATTGAAACTGATTTCAGGATACTTTTGCTGAACATTCGTGTCCAAACCTAAGAGGTCCCTTGTTGCGTCAATTATAAATCTTCCATGTCCACTTGATCCTGTTTTGGTCATATAATAATAATCAAATCCTATATATGATTTAAGCTCTCTTTCTGGTGTATAGCTTTGATAAACTTGTTTATATTCTTCGCCTGCGAGGCTTAGTCTTGCCATCATACTAACATATTTTTGCATTCTAATCCTTTGTTGATATGTATAATAATCCTCTTCAAGTATATCCCCGCTTCGCCAGAGCGTTTGACTATGATTTAGGCTAACGTTCCAAGTTTGTCCTAGTTTGATAGGGTTTTTCTCATATTGATATGAATACAGCTCTCCAACTCTGATGTCTACGTTTCCGCCAAATCTTGTTTTTTTATCTATTCTAATGATCCTATAACCATCATCGCTTCTTATTGGACTGCTAATGTTATAAAGCTCGAGCCTTGAAGCCTGTTTTCTTATCTCTGGTGACAATTGCCATCTGCTTTTGAATCCGAGGTCTCCGCCATCTTTCGCCGATTCAGATTTTGAATATCTTCTCGCAAGTTCTGCAAAACTCGGTGTTTTCTCCTTATCTTGGACTTTGAGAATATATACTCCATTATCGCCAATTATCGGTCTACTAAATTCACCTTTATTTAGAGCCCTTACTGTGTTTCTGAACGATAGATCAAGGTCTTGAAAGACTTTCCAACCGAGGTCTCCTCCTTTATCTTTTGTATCATTGTCATCTGAATAAAGCCTAGCAGATTCTTCAAACGATTTTCCTTCAACCAATCCAGTCATTATCTCTTCTGCTTTATTTCTGGCTTCTTTCTGGGCTAGATCAGAGGCATCAAAGGCAATGAAAATAAGCCTAACTTTTATTACATCATTGTCCTTTGAATCTAATTTAAGGATATAATACCCATCTTCAGTCTCTATAATATCACTGATAGCACCAACTGCAAGCTTGGATGCGGATTCAATAAGTGGTATATATCTTGATGATATCTCCTTATCTATGGTCTTGCTTTCGTATTCTGATCTGAACCTCTGCCATTTCTTTTGATCATCAAGTTTGAAAGCACCGAGATACCCGCCATCGGATTTCGTCTCTCTATCATCAGACCAACGTCTGGCTAATTGTGCAAAATCTGCATTTTCCTCTTTGCACTCGTTCAAAACCTTTTGCGCTATTTCAAGGGCTTTTTTCTTTTCTGTCTCGGTTATCTTAAACCTGATGAATATCTGTTTTAACCATATTTTGTCAAGTTCACCTTGAGCTCGTTTCTGTATTTCTTCCATCTGTTCTCTAACTTTTTGCCATTCTGTATAAGGTGCATCTTTTGGGACAGGGATAAATATCTCCCTTATCCTCATTCTATCTGCATCATAATTAAACATTGTCCCCACAGTTGTGCCACGCCTGCTGGTAAGGTTTACGAATGCAGAACCATTAATTAACTTCCAACGGATGGGAACAATATTATAAGCATAATAACCTTCAAAAGTGTTTGAACCGATCTTAAAGATAAATTTAGCTCTCTTATCTTTTTCAAGTGAACGGCGATATATCGGCAGATACATCAAAGGCACTCCACCAACTCTGAATACCACGTTTTTAGCAACTAACTCTTTTTCAAGATGTATGACTATGCTAGATGCCTCAAAAGAATAATGTGGATGATCCAAAGCACAGCTCGTCATCAACCCGCCTTCTATGAGTGAATCCTTCTGTGTGAGTCTGGTCATACTTTTTCCGTAATAAAACCAAGGCGTATCTATGCTCAATCCATCTTTCAATATGCCTTTTTTGGTTTTAAGATCAAAGATCATATACTTTGCCATCAGGATTTGATCTTTTGATTGCATCGTGACACTTCCAGATGCCTCAATAACCTCTGAATCCATATCTGCCCATATATTATCTGCTATGAGTGTAACATCTTCATATTTCACTATTGCCCCACCATGGGCTTTCCCAAGATTCTTATCAACCCACCAACTAACCTTGCCATTGGGTCCGGCTTTTATAGAGACGACCCTAGATTTCTGTTCCTCTTTTCTTTCTGACTGATCTGTGTTCACAGTTGTAGCACTATCAATTTGATCTGTGTTTTCAATTACAGTGCTATCAACGTCTTGCTGTGCTTCTTCCGAAAGGACGGTATAAGGAGAGATTATCATCAGACAACAAAAAAGGCACAAAATAGGACAGAAAATATGTTTCTGTATAATGTCTCTAATTGTGCCTAATTTTTTTAAATTTAATATTTGCATTTAACTCTGTTGTATTTCAAAGATTAGTTCAATGACACATTAGACTTTGGGTATGCTATATATGCTATTTCTTTCAACTTTTTTGAGTATTCTTCTAACTTCTCTTGGAGACGTTTATCTAGAAGGTATCTCCGAATCTGTTCCATTTCATCTTCGGATAGTTCTTTTCTTTCAACGATCTTGAATATATGTACACCTTGAAATGATTTAATAGGTAGACTGATTTCGCCCACTTCCAATGAGCTAAAAGCATTTTTCATTTCACTAGATAGATTATTTATATTGACCTCCATCCAATCACCGTCTTTCTCTTTTGTCAACTGATCATCAGAATATTTTCTCACCATTTGGACAAAATCAGCACCTTTTTTTAGCTCTTTTAATATGGATTCAGCTTTTTCTAACGTAGCTCTCTCTACTGATGGTTCTGGCTTTATTGCAATGTAAATCCTTTGTAATCCTATCCTGCCATCCCTTCTGACGTCTGTAACTTTTATGATATCGAATCCATCTGATGTCTCAATGAGATCGCTTATTTCACCGGGTTTCAAGTTAACAACAATTTCCTCATATTCAGGATAATCCCCTGTTCCGGGAATGAAGTAACCAATATTCCCCTTATTCGCTTTGCTTATTGTATCATCTGAATATTGCATAGCCATCTCGCCAAAATCCGCCCCCTCTTTACATTGTCTTAAGACGTCTTCTGCTTTTAATCTAGCCTTTTCTTTGTCTTCTTTTGTCAGACTAAATCTGATCAAAAGGTGTTTTAATTTAACTGTGTCATTCTTTGCAGGAAACTTATCTCTATTGTCTCGGTAGAACTTTCTCACTTCATCATCTTTTATCACTAAATCGGAAGCAAATTTCTGCTTGATCAGCTCTTGCAATAAAAGAGAACGTTTTTTCTCCTTTTTAAGGCTTTCCATTGTATAGCCTTCTGCTTTCATAGCAGATTCAAATTCCTTTTCCGTCTTAAACTGCTTCTTTATATCATCTATTTCTTTCTGGACTTGTGCATCGCTTATCTGAATATTTTTCCTCATTGCATCCTGGACAAAAAGTATTTCATCTATCATAGTCTCCAAGATTTGGGGCTTTGCTTTCTCTATTTCTTCGTTCAGAATAGCATCGTTATACTTGTATAAAAGCCTGAGTTGTTCCCTTGTCTTTGCAACCCTATCATCAAATTCTGATTGAGTGATGACGTCGTCGTTAACTATTACAAGTATTCTCTCAACTATCTTTCCTGATGAATGAGAATTTGTAATAAGTAGCAGTGCGATGATACAAAAAGTCAACGTTAGAAAAAACCTAAATTTCATATTATCACTTATTCCTTTGATTCTCCTTCTGTTGTATCAGGAGAATCGTTTTCCGTTTGAGCATCAGGTTGCTGTGTTTCTGATCCAGTTTCATCTGATCCCAATTGTCCTTCTTTGCTAATTTCTTCTGTTTCAACTGGTTTAGCTTCTTCCTTGGGTTTTGGAATTCTATCGGGATAGATTTTGAAATTTCTTTCTTTCTTTATTTGCTCCAGCCATTGATCAATCCTTTCTCTTTTTTTGTTTCGTTCGACAGTCCAACTAATATCATCTTTCACTTCGGATAGTTCTTTTTGTCTTGGTTGCGTATGCTCATCAACTCTTACTATCATATAGTAAGTTTCTTGACCAATTGGCTGAACAATAATATCACTTATCTCACCAATTTCAAGACTAAAAGCCTTTTCAACAAATTCCCTTGCAGATGAGTATGAATCCCTGCTAAAAGGTCTTGTCCGTCCTTCGTTTCCTTGACCTGGTCCGTAAGACTCGCCTTTTGAATCCATTTCCTTTGCTAGCTCTGTGAAGTCTGCCCCAGCTTTTATTTTCTCCAAGACTGCCTTTGCTTTCTCCTCATCTTTGAGAGTGATCTCAGTTACGGTGACTTTCTCTGGGTCAATATATTCCTCTTTATGTTCATTATAGTATTTTTCGATATCCGCATCCTCAACTTTTATCTTATCATCTACTTCCTGTTTGACCAATTCTTTTAACATTAATTGGTCTCTATATTCTTTTATCTGCTTTGCTAGTTCGGGCGTTTTGTCTAATTTTCTTTCAGTTGCTTCCAAAAGCAATAATTTTTCCTCAATTAGTTCGTCAAGATATTTTTTCCTACCATCTTGACCTTCATATCTTTGTTGTTTCCATCCGGGCATCTCAGAGATATTATTCTCAAGTTCTGACAATGTTATAACCTGCTTACCGATTTTTGCTAAGATTATGTCTTTTTCTGCCTTTTTCTTTTCTGATTTAGTTTCAGTCTTCGCCTCTGATTTTACTTCGCCTTCATCTTTTTGTTCTTCTTGTCCTTCTTCGCCTTCCTTTGCCTCTGGCATCGGTGGTATTCTTTCAGGGAAGGCTTGAACTTTCATCTTTTTCTTCAATTCTTCTACGAATTGAGCTTTTCTAGCATCTTTCATATCGCTTTCAACAGTGCTTCTGACGCTTTCTTTGACTTCTGAAAGCTCCTTTTGTCTTGATGGAATCTTTTCATCAAGCCTTATAATCATATAATAGGTCTCTTTTCCCAATGGTTGGACGATGATGTCGCTAATCTCGCCGACTTCCATACTAAAAGCTTTTTCTACAAATTCTCTTGCAGATGAATATGAATCTCTGCTGAATGGGCTTGTCTTCCCGCCATTTCTTGCACCGGGACCATAGGATTCGCCCTTTGAATCCATTTCTTTGGCAAGTTCAGTAAAGTCAGCGCCTGCTTTGATCTTTTCTAAGACTTCTTTGGCTTTCTCCTCATCCTTTTGGGTGATCTCTGTTACAACGACCATATCTGGCTCTACATATTTGTCTTTGTTCTCTGAATAATATTTCTCAATATCTAAATCCGTGACCTTGACTTTGTTATCCACTTCCATTTCAATCAATTTATCACGCATTATTTGATCTTGAAATTCTTTGAGCTCTTTAATAACTTCTGGATGTTTATCCAATTTCCTTTCTTTCGCAATTTGAAGTATCATCCTACTTTCAGCCATTAAAGTCAGATATTCCTCTCTGCCTTCTTGATCTTTATATTTGTCCTGTTTCCATTCTGGTAATTCTGATATTTCTTTATCAAGCTCGTCTGCTAAAATGATTTGTTTATCAAAGCTTGCTAGAATATTCTTATCGTCCATCTTTTGTGAACATCCGCTAAAAAAAACTGCAAAAACTAGGACGGACAAACAGATAATAATAGATTTTTTCATCAAGCTCCTCCTTGTTTAATTATTTAAGGCCTTTCAATATTATGTTAATCTTTTAAATTTGCATAAATAAATTCGGTTAATCAAATGAAAATAATAGCATACTAAACGATCTCTTGCAAGATATTTTTTATCTTTTGCAAAAGCTGATCTTGTCCCATCCCCTCTGTTGATAATATCAGATTTGCTGAGGGCGATAGCCTTAATCCATTTTGAGATTTGACCATATTTATAAGAACATCAGGTTTTATTGTAGTCCTATCTGTATCAAAAGATATAATTACCTCTTTGTCAGAAGAAGTGATATTTTTGATGCGAATCTTTTGGGCTATCTGCTTGATCTCTGCTATTGACATCAATCGTTTGACCTGTATTGGTAGTTTCCCGTATCTATCTTCAAGTTCTTGTATCATATCAATCATATCATTATCATCTGATATTTGTGCGATACGTTTATATAGTCCGATCTTTTGAGTGCTGTTTGGAACATAACTATCAGGAATATAGGCTTCGATGGAGAGTCTGATCTTGGTTTCAAAATCTTCCTCAATTTGCTCACCTTTTAACTCCTTGATCGCCTCGTTTAATAGCTTGCAATACATATCATAGCCAACCGTCATTATATGTCCATGCTGTTCTGCACCCAAGATATTGCCCATCCCCCTTATTTCAAGGTCTCTAAGGGCTATCTTAAACCCGGATCCAAGATCGGTAAATTCTTCTATTACTCTGAGACGTTTTTGCGAGTCTTCAGTGATCACCCTATCAGAGGGATAGAACAGGTAGCCATAAGCTTTATATTTATCTCTTCCAACACGTCCTCGCAATTGATAGAGCTGTGCTAAACCTAATGCATCTGCCCTATCTATGATGATCGTGTTGACATTTGGTATATCAAGCCCTGACTCTATTATAGTGGTGCATACAAGGACGTCATATTTATAGTTTATAAAATCCATCATTATATTTTCTAATTGACGTTCAGGCATTTGTCCGTGTGCAACTGCAATTCTGGCTTCTGGGACAATGTTCCTGACAATGTCTGCGATACTGTCTATTGTCTCTACACGATTATGGACAAAAAACACCTGCCCTCCTCTGTCCATTTCGTGTAGTATTGATTCTCTAATGACATCTTTGTCAAATTCCATCACATAAGTTTCTATTGGTAGCCTATTTTCTGGCGGAGTATTTATTATGCTTATATCCCTTGCTCCCATTATGGCAAGATGAAGAGTGCGAGGGATCGGCGTCGCACTAAGAGTTAGGACATCTACCATTTTTTTCATTTGTTTGATTTTTTCCTTTTGCAGGACACCAAATCTCTGTTCTTCATCTATTACTAAAAGCCCTAAATCCTTGAACTTGACATCTTTGGAAAGCAAACGATGCGTGCCGATCACAATATCGATATGTCCAGAAGCTAGATTGGAGATTATTTCTTTTTGTTCTTTTGATGTCCTAAATCTACTTAGCATCTCAACATTGATCGGATAGTCTGCAAACCTCTTTGCAAATGTGTTGTAATGCTGTTGTGCAAGGATTGTCGTCGGGACAAGGACTGCTACTTGCTTGTTGTCCATAACAGCCTTAAACGCTGCTCGGAGTGCGACCTCTGTTTTTCCATAGCCAACATCACCGCAGATAAGCCTATCCATTGGTTTTGGCTTTTCCATATCGTTTTTCACATCTTCAATGGCAGATAACTGATCTTCTGTTTCTTCATAAGGAAAGGCAGCTTCAAATTCCATCTGCCAAGTGGTATCTGGAGAAAAAGCATGACCAAATCCTGCTTCTCTTACCGCATAGAGTTCTAATAATTCCTTTGCTAGCTTTCTTGCAGACTCCTTGACCTTATGCTTTGCCCTTTCCCAAGATACCCCGCCAAGCTTATCTATTTTAACCTTTTCGCTCTCAGCACCGATATATTTGTGTACAAGATCAAGGTTGTATGTTGGGACATAAAGTGCATCTCCATCCTGATAACGTATCTTTATAAAATCCTGCAATTTTCCTTCTACTTTAAGTTGTTCTATGCCCTCATATATCCCAATGCCATGTGAGACATGGACGATATAATCGCCTTGTTTAAGATCAACGAATGAGGATATTGGCACGCCCTCTTTAAACTTTCTCCGCTTGACAGGCTTCCTATACCTACCAAACATCTCATCTTCAGAGACGACTGCTAACATCATATTGTCGCATATAAAACCAGTATTTATAGACCCTATATGCACTGCGATTGACCCGAGCTCTCTTTCTGCTAGAATCTCTTTCATACGTTCTGCCTGTTTATCATTGTCGCTGAATATATTGACCAGATAGCCATTGTTGACCCAATTTTCCATCTCTTTGAGAAACATTTGAAAGTTTCCGTGCAATCCATCAATTGTATTCATTCCGAAATCATAATGTTTTTCATTTTTCCTTCGGTGGACATATATTGTCCTTTTAGATTCACAAAAGGACAGGAAATTGTCAAACGTTGTAAATATCTCTTGTGGCGAAACTGCTGGATTTCCTTTTTCCTGTTCATCATGAAAGAATTGCTCTGCTTGATCTATTAATTTTTCAGCATCAGATTTTAGCCATTGAGGGTCATCCATTATGAAAACTGTATCATCGGGCAAATAGTCCCATAAGTTGGCTAAATTCTTATATAATAAAGGAAGGCAGCCTTCAATACCATCAAAACGACCGTTTTCAAGCAGTTTTTCTGTTAGAAGTTTGATCTCGTTAGCCAATTTAAATGATTGCTGAGTTTCTATGATCTCGCTTGTTTTTTCTTTCCAATAATTTATCATTTCTGGCGTGAGTATAATCTCACTAATAGGAACGACCGAAACCGTAGAATCAATCTTTGTTACTGATCTTTGAGTAATTGGGTCAAAGTATCGTATAGAATCAATCTCATCGCCGAAAAGTTCAATACGGATCGGCATTTCATAGGTAATCGGGTAGATATCAATAATTCCGCCTCTGACAGAGAAGTCACCTTTCATTTCAACCAAATCTACTCGTTCATAACCACTATATATCAGCGATTGAATAATATTGTTTAATTCTATCTCTTTACCTATTGCAAAGTCCAACGTTGCTCCTTTGAATGCATCTATTGGAAGGATTTTATGCAATAACGCCCTTATACTGGTTAGGATTATGCTTCTTTTCCTATGAATTAGCCTTTCAAGTGTAAACATACGGTCGGAAAGTATCTCTTTTGTAGGGGGGATTTTACCATAAAGGAATGTCTGCCAAGGCGGAAAAAGGACTATCTCGTTTTCTCCACGAAATGTTGTAAAGTCACGATATAATCTGTCTATATTGTCCTGAGTTTCTGTGATAATAAGAAATGTTTTATCAGGTATATCATCAGTTAACGCACTCAGAAAAAATGCAAATGCTGAACCACCAAGGCCGCATACATTTATTTGAGAATTTGAATTATTTATATCTGAAACAACCGATTTGTATATTTCCGATTGTCTTAAGATATCAAGCAATTTTTGCATACTTGGCATTTGATATTGATTTTGATGCAAAATGTGTTATATAGAAAAAATTATATTCAAATTTGATGATATAATATCAATCAAATTTTGTATCCATCAGGGATAATGGGAGGTTTTGGATCAGCTTCGTGTTGTTTGCCTATGACAAGGATACCTGTGTTAGGCTCAATGCTAAAATCGCCCTCAACTGTGTCGTCTTCAAGCTCTCTATATGGTTTTAATCCAAGCTTCAATAGCGAATTAATTCTCTCTTCTATTGTGCCATTATTAGGATTTATGTCAACACCTTCGCCAATCCAGACATTTTTATCCAGAATCACATAGCTTAAATTGGAGCCTTTTCCAATATTCGTCGTATATTTTAATCTTATTTTATTATTGTAATATTCGTTTCTGCTTGCACCAAGAAAAACGCAATGATCTAGTTTACACTCATCTTGAATAATGACCTGATAACCAAATGCACAATTAGAAATTTCGCAATTTTTACCTATTATATCTCCTGAACTGAGTATCACATTATTGATGTTTGTCTCACAGGCAACTCTTGCCCCTGGGAGATGTCTTTCATAAGTTCTTATCTGATTTTTTGAGAGATCAATTGGCGGATCATCGCTTGCAAATTCCATATTGCAATTGAAGTAGTCCTTTATCAAACCTACATCACGCCAATAATCGTTAAATACATAAGCATAAACAGACCTACTATTTTCCCTTATCGCTGGAATAATATTCAATCCGAAGTCCATTCCATTGGAATATTCATTTAAGAAATACTTTAACCTATCCCAATAAAATACATAATTTCCCATAGAAACTAAGAAATTCAAATTTGGGTCCGTAATTCCCAATAAGGATTTTAATTTAGGTGTAAGCCTGAAATTATCAATGACGTTTTGGTCCTTTGGTTTTTCCGCAAAATCAATTATTCTACCCGATTCGTCAATTTTTATAGCTCCAAAATTTCTTACCTTATCTTCCGAGACGACATTTGCCATAATTGTAATATCAGCATTATTTAGTTCGTGCCATTTTAGAGCATCTGTATAGTCCATAATATACACATGATCAGCAGCCAACACTAACACGATATCAGGTTTATATCTATTGATCCTATCTATGCTTTTTCTTACAGAATCTGCAGTCCCCTTAAATGTTATAAGTTGCCTTCCTTCTTCGTGTGGATAGTTGATCTCCATCACTTTATTTATTCCATCAAAGCCCCAGATTTCACCGTCGCCGATATGCATACTCAACGTTCCCGGTTCAAATTGCGTTGCAACTAGCATTACTGGTATACCTGAGTTTTCAATATTGGTTGCGACAAAATCAAATATCCTATAATGTCCTAATATACTAACAGCAGATTTGCTTCTATCCTTTGTCAAAACTTCAAGTCGGGAACCTCTACCGCCTGCCATAACAAAACTTAACACATATTGGTCTCTGAACATAACGTTACCCTCGCAATCAAATCTGCAACCAAGAGTAAAAACGTTTATAAAGCTTCAACGGTTTATCTAAGCCTTTTCCAAACTTCTATCATCTCGTAGAAATTTCTTTTTGTGACCTCTGTATTAACAAGCAAATAATCTAAAACGTCGCCCGTGCCGAGGATAAATCCACCTCCTGGTGACAGTTTTTCTATCGCTTCGGTTACCGCTTTTTCAACTTCCTCCGCTGTTCCGTTTTCTATAACTAAGAAATTGTTTACTCCGCCATATAGGGTTATATCGCTTCCAATTTCTCTTTTTAATTCTGCCAAATCAATATCTGCGGTTATCGGGTCTACGTTTGAGTATATATCAAAACTGAGCTCCTTGAAAATGCTCAGCATAGGTTTCGCCTTTGAATTCATCACATAGGTAAAATAAATTCCTGCTTGATGGGCAATTTCGATTTCTTCTTTCAGAGGCTTAAATAAAAATTGACGAAATAGATCAGGAGCCCAAAAATCAGTGCTTTCATACCAACCTCTGCGGATAATCAAATCCACTCCAACGTCAATTAAAATCTCTAAAATGGCTTTATTCCATCTAGCTACTATATCAATATAGTGTTCGAGAAATTCAGGATTCATTACGGAAGCCATTATGAGCGGTTCGATACCAGACATCCAAAGTAAAGGGTCGCCGATACCTTGAAGGTATCCAGCGAGAATTATCTGGTTTTCATCACAAAATTTTTTAGCGGTCTGAGACCATTGACGAAATTGCTTCAACTCCTCGTTATCTGGCGGGATTAATATATATTCTAATTTCTCTAAATCTTCCTCTTTTTCTACAAGATATTTTATAGAGCGAGATTGAGGGACATGATGATCGTTGAAAATTCCCACAGAATCAAATGGATAATCATGCTTTCGGATTATCTGCTTCAAATTACCTTTGGGGGTTATATACTCTTTGATCAACGATGGGTATGGTTCATTAGAAGGTTGTTCTTTCCATTGCCTTGTCTCAAAGCCCTTATTTGAAAAAAGTGGCGGTGATATTCTTATAGCGGTGTCAGTTTCCAGATCAAGATAAAATCTAGCCCTTTTAAACGGGTCGGGATAGAGACGATTTATAAATTCAACTGATTGATGACCAACTCCATCAAAGCATAGAGGTATATGATCGGTCTTTTCGTGTTTAATTGTTGCGATAATTCTTTCTTTTGATGACATTTTATCTTTTGACATTTCACACTCCAATATACTAATTTACTGGTCCAAAATGGGCTCCCCATTGTTTCGCTAATTGTTTTCCGACATTGTCAATTTTCAGCTTTTCTTCATCATTAAGCGGTTTGTAATTTTTAACAATATCTACCGCTTTTCTAATCTCATCCTCGTTTTTCAGCCCAATTATTACAGAAGAAACATTTTGCAGGCTCAAAGAATATCTTATTGCGAGATCATGATATTCTTCTGGAAGTAGTGCAGGCATCGGCTTATCGTATTGCATATTGACCGCACCACCCAAAACCTTCATAGCGACTATGCCAGATTTATGCTTTATCGCAGTTGGAAGGACTTTTTCTTCAAAATTATAAGTATATCTGTCTGCAAAGTTCAACACAGGCATCACAAGGTCAATTTTATCAGTTTCTAGTGCTTTTAAAAACCGTTCAGGGCGTTGATGTCCACTGATACCGATGAACTTTATCAATCCGAAACTTTGTGCTTCCAAAAGACCAGCCAACGCACCATCTTTGCCAAGAACCTTATCGCTATCCATTCCGCCAAAATCGTGAAGATGCACTGCATCAATGTAGTCTGTTTGCATCTTTTTCAAGCTCTCGTTTATCTGACGTAACGCCCCATCTTTACTAGGTTCTTCAACCTTTGTAACAAGAAAAACCTCTTTTCTACGTTGTTTCATAATGGGACCAATTTTTTGCTCACCATCTCCATAGTTAGGCGCAATATCTATATAAGTTATCCCCATATCAATACAAAGGTTAACCAATTTTTCTACTTGTCTTTGGTTATCCCTAGTTATACCCAATGGACCCATACCCAAGCCAAGAGTTGAAATTTTTACACCTGTTCTTCCAAGGACTCTTTTTGGTATCTTGTCTTTGTCAGTGTTATCAAATGCTTTCAAGTTAGAGACCTTGCATAATGCCAAGGCAGTTACCACACTTGCCTGTTTGATAAACTCCCTTCGTGAGATTTTGTCCGACAATATAATTCCCTCCTCAAAACACAAAGCATTTCAGTCTGGCAAGTCAAACTAAAAAATAGGCAGGAAAAGTCTTATGATAAGAGATACCTGCCTTTTAAATTCAAAAAAATCAACCTTACTCTTCACCTGAAAATGGCGGATAGACATCTGTAAAAAATCCAAGATATGCATTAACTCTGAGCCACCATCTAATAAAGGCTACGACAAAATCAAACATAGATCTTGGATATTTGGCAGTAAACAATATAGTCCACCAAACGGCAGTCTGAACAATATAAACTGCGATACCATAAAATACAAGGATTATACCATGTGGAATAAGAACATAAGCCCATCCAAGAAATGTCTTTAAGATTAGCTTTCCACGAGATAAGGTTTCTGGATAGTCAATTGAAAATGCTAGTGGATATTCTGGCATCTCTTCCCCACTAAAAGGAGGATATTTATCATTAAATAGACACATATAAGAAGCATACCGAAGACTCCATCTCCAATAAGCTACACAGAAATCAAACATTCCTTTTGGAAATTTGCCAGTGAACAAGATCGCCCACCAAACGATAAATTGAACAACGAAAACTGCAATACTATAGAGTGTAAGGATTGTACTATGTGGAATGCCAACATAAAACACACCGAAGATGGTTTTCAAAAGGAGGACACCCCTTGATAAACGTTCTTGGTATACAACAGAAAATTTCACCGGTGAATTATTAACTGTTCCCATAACCAAATACCCTCCTTCTTTCAAGTCTACACGTAAGCAAGCCTGATTTTAAAAACAAATAAGACACCTTTATTATGTAACTATTCTACATCAATATAGTGACAAAGTCAATAAATTTTGCTGATCTTAGGACATAAGTTCGGACATTTCCCAGTGCAATACTACCAAAATGACTGAAAATTCATGTTAT
>FWPV01008361.1_pt1 | contig 18154 bp, 11 predicted proteins | sample 2228371 | NCBI WGS metagenome assembly FWPV01 (sample SAMEA103939776, study PRJEB20133) | metagenome
GAATATGTATATTTTTATAATACTGGTCCTAGGATCTCTAAAGATTCAAGTATGAAATTAGGTATTTATTCGATAGGATTTAAATATAAATTTTGATTTCCTTTAAGTTTTGATTTAATGATAATTAGCCCTATATATCCCCTTAGATGGAAGAGGACAATGTATAAGGTTTAAAAATAACTTAAAGGAAAAGAGGAAAAATATTAATAATTATAAAATTAAATTAATCATAGCCATTTCTATAAGTTTTATTATAAATATAAACGGCTGTGGTCCTAAATGGCAAATATCGCCGCCGGTTCCACCACCAATACCTGTAATTGCTGAAAATGGAATGGTGGTTTCAGCCCATCCGTTAGCATCTGAAGTTGGTATAACGGTATTAAAAGAGGGGGGTAATGCGGTTGATGCAGCTATCGCTACACTATTTATGTTAAATGTGGTAGAACCTTATGCTTCTGGTTTAGGAGGTGGTGGATTTGCTTTAGTTCGAATGTCAACTGGTGAAGAGAAGGTTGTGATTTATCGTGAGCGTGCACCGGGCAAAGTAGATGCTTCCGTTTATTATGACCCTTCAGATAGCCTTAGGAAACTTCGTAGCGGAGGAACAGCAGTCTGTGTTCCGGGTGCTCCAGCGGGTTGGGCGGAGATTTATGACCGATGGGGAACTAAGCCTTTAGAGTATTTGGCAAGTTTCGCAATCAATACTGCTGAAAATGGATTTTTAGTCGACCCAACTTTTGCCCGTCAAATAAAGGACGCATATCCACTATTATCATCGGATTCTTTATTGGCTAAAGTATTTCTTAAAGATGGTTTAGCCTTTGAAGTGGGGGATACCTTCAGGCAACCTCTACTCGCTAATACTATGCGTTGGTTAGTCACAAATGGGCTCGGTTCATTTTATCGTGGTCCGATTGCTGAGTCAGTCGTGGAAGCCGCGCGAAATAGTGGTAGTAGTATGACATTATATGATTTGGAATTTTATCGTTGTGAGGTAGTTGAACCATTAAGAGGTAGGTATAGAGATTTTGAGATATTAACAGCACCACCACCCAGTGCGGGTGGTGCAGCATTACTTGAAACTTTGATGCTATTTGAAAGAGTTAACAATAGCGGTTTAACACCATACGAAAATACCCATTTATTAGCACAATGTATTCAACAAGGATTAGTTGACGCTGAAGCCTTTATTGAAGACTCGGAAATAAATAGATTTAATCCTGATATTTTTTTCTCTGAAGAGCGTATAAACAGTGCTTTTAAAACTATTTCTTTAAAATCAAAACCATGTGCAAGACCGCCTATCGGTTTATCTACCGATTTAAATATGCGAAAAGACGGCAATACAACTCATCTTGTAGTATATGACCGTTGGGGTAATGCGGTATCATTAACCCAGTCAATAAATTATTTCTTTGGGGCTGGGGTTATGGCAGGTTCGACGGGGATATTACTTAATAATCAGATGGCGGATTTCAGCGTGCCGCCGGATAGCGTAAATACTGTTGCCCCGCGAAAAATGCCAAGGTCTAATATGACTCCACTGATTGTGATAAAGGATAACCAACCCGTCCTAATAATTGGCACACCGGGTGGTGGTCGGATTGTCTCAACAACTTCACAACTGATTACTAATATGATTGATTTAAAGATGGATATATCCACAGCAATAGATGCGCCACGTTTTTATCCGACAAGACAACATCTGGTCATTGAAAATAGACAGACTAAGAAAAACCTAAATTATTTAAAAAGATATGGTTATGAAATCCATTTAGCACCACCATTTCATCACTATTTTGGCGGAGCACATGGAATTTGGGTGGATTATAATAGTAAGAAATTGATAGGGGCAGCTGATAGAAGGCGTGGTGGCGCGGCAAGAGGCTATTAGAATATTCTTTAGATTGGATTGAATTAAATACATTTTAGGGCTGGAGACTATGTTTAAAGACTGGTTAGTGTTTGGGACAATGTTATTGCTCTTTTTTATAATGTTGTTTTGGCGAAGATTACCTATTGGTGCGGCGTTATTAATAGGGGCATTAGGAGGTGCGTTTATAGCGGGCAATGGGATACCTATTCGCCACCTAGTAGAGGGGATGTTCACCTTTTTTGACCCAATGCTAATAATATTCACCGCGATGATATTTATGCGAATTTTAGATGAGAATGGAACTCTTATTAATTTGGCTCGTTGGATGATAAAGACCTTTAGTCGTCAACCAGCGTTGTTGTTATTTGTAATTACTTTATTCATAATGTTTCCGGCGATGTTAACCGGTATAACAACAACATCTGTTTTAACGACAGGTGCGATAATTGCATCTCCTTTGCTAGCGTTAGGTGTGCCGCGCGATAAAACTGGTGCAATTATTGCTTTTGTATCAGTTATGGGTATGTTAGCACCGCCTATAAATCTTATAGTGATGTTAATCGGACAAGGTGTGGATATGCCTTATATTGGTTTTACAGGACCTTTGTTATCAATAACAATTCCTTTAGCACTAATAACCTCATTTTTGCTCGGATATGGATATATAAGGAAATCGAATTTTGAGATAGCGCTTAGTGCTTTGAAGTGTGAGCATCAGCAGGATGGGGTGGTTCAATTTTTACCGATTGTGGTTGTATTTGTCGTTATGATTTTGATAAGGGTTTTTCCATCACTAGTCCCTGATATAGGCGTTCCTTTGATATTTATGATAGGTGCTTTGTTAGCCATATTGACGGGACCTAAGGTTAAATTATACAAAGCGGTATATAAAGCCTTATTGGCATCGTTGCCGATTTTAGCCTTGCTGGCAGGAGTAGGTGCATTTCTTCAGATAATGACACTTACGGGGGCGCGGGGTAAACTTGTTTTAACAGCGCTTTCACTAACAGAGTTTTGGAAGTATATCGCGATGTTTTTCAGTATACCTTTATTTGGAGGTGTATCAGCGTTCGCGTCGGGAATGGTTTTTGGGGTTCCTTTTTTACTTTCGTTATTAGGTCGTAGCGAGATAATCGTATGTGTTGGTATTGCGATTTTAGCAGGATTAGGGGATGTGCTTCCACCGAGTGCGATAAATGCTCGGTTTTCAGCACAAATTGTGGGTGAAACACAATTCTTAAAAGTTGTTAAAGTGTGTTTACCTTATGTAATTTTATCAGCCATAATTGCGATGATTTTTATTATATGGGCTGACAAATTTAGGGGGTTAATATGGTAAGTTTAAAATTAAATATAATAAATAGAAATTGAAAAGTTATTTTGTGTTATATATCACAAATTAACATAAGAGTATTATTATAATTTACTTAAAAATTACTAACTAATACTAATTTGTTAAGTATAAAGAAAATAAACTATTTAATTGCACTGCAAGTAGTTCTGACCATTTTATTTTGGCCTCCAACAGAGCTTTTATCCGCTGAACGCACCTTACAGCGAGTTAAATCAGGTCAGGTTATAAAAATAACAGTTGCAGGGCATCCGGAATTTACAACCTCTGTGGTAGTTCGTCAGGATGGAACGATTGAGTATCCATTGTTAGTGGGGATTCCCATAGATGGGCTAACCGCTAACGATATACGAAACCTTTTGATTCCTATCTTAATGCGCTATGAAAGAGAGCCAGAGGTTTTTGTTATAATATCCGAGTTACAGGTTATTAAAATACAAGTATTTGGAGCCGTCAAAAATCCCGGTCGGATAGAAACTGAGGGACCACTTAATATTCAGCAAGTTCTTAGGATGGCTGGTGGTCCTACTGACGATGCCGATTTGAGTAAAATCAGGATAATTCGCACGATATATGACAATCGTCAAGAGCAATTGGTTGATTTATCATATTACTTTAAAGGTGATACCCTCACTATTGCTCCTGAGGTTTTAGACGGTGATGTAATAATTGTGCCTTATGTAACCTCAAATGAGATGATTAGAATTATCGGAGCAGTTAATGCACCTGGTCTTTATGTATATCGTTCAGATAGCAATCTATTGGATTTTATTTATCTAGCGCGAGGGTTTTCCCAAAATGCTGATACTAAAAGGGTTCTTTTAATTTCGCAACAAAGCGATAGCGTGATTTATAAAAGGTATAATATTAATTCTATATTACAACGCGGTAATTCCAAAGAACTACCATTGCTTATCCCGGGGGATGTAGTGATTGTTCCTGAAAAAGAGCGCTGGCAAGAATTTGGATATTGGGTTACCTTTGTTTATCATTTATCACTCTTAGCGAGTTCAATAGTAGTAATATCAAGATTAAGTAAATGAGAATTAGGTAATATAATGTCCAACGGAAATGTAGAAACAGCTTATTATGAAGATGGTGGTTATCCTACTTCGCGACCTTTAGATCGTGAGGCTTCACCGGCTTTTCGTATTTTACTATCAGTCTTAAAAAGGCCTTGGGTGGTTTCCATAACGGTCTTTATTCTTTTTATTCCTTTTCTATTTTATTTGTATAACCAAGTTCCTCTCTATCGTGCTACTGCAATTGTATCGGTTGATTTAGATACAAGGTATCCATCATATTCCCAATTGATGTCGGGGGGCATTCCTATGGAATCGAGTGGTGCTGCTGAAGAATACTATGTATCCATACTTCAAAGTAAAACCTTTTATCGGGAAGTTGCGGATCGTATTTTGAATGCAATGCCTTATTTGCGGGCAGATTCAGTTCATTCAATTGTAAGTTCGATGGTATCATTTGATAGGAAACCCCGCGCGCCTGGTTTTCTAAATATCCACGGGACTGCGCGCTCCCCTGACTTTGCGCTTCTCGTGGCTAACTCGGCATTAGCCAGTTTTCAAAATATCAGCATTGAACTGAGGCGCAGTGATGCCGGCCGCGTTCTCCAATTTATCGAAAATCAGTTGGTTCAATTAAATACCAATCTCGGTATCATTGAAAATGAGATGCAGGAGTTTTTAAAGGAGCGTAAGTTAAATCTGGATGATGTCGCCAGTGGTATAGATAGTGAACTCAGAACTTTAGAGAGGGGACTAACTGAATCTCAAACCGCCCGAGATTTGGCTAATCTTCAGGTAGCCTCACTTACTGACCAAATAAACAAGCGTTTAGAAGAATACTTTGAAGGGCGTTCAACAGATGCGTATCTCCAGAAGGTTGAAGAGTATAGAAAGCAGTTAGATAACATTAATCGCGTTTTAGATACAGTCGGTAGTGAGATTAGCGATTCTACGATACTACTCCAGTATCAGAATGAAAGGCGAGAATTACTAACCCAGATGATTCAAGCGGTGAACCAGAGTCAATCTGGTAGCACCTCTTTAAATCCTAACCAGCAAATTTCGCTGAAAACCATTGAAGATGAATTAGAAAAGTGGTTGATGGAATATGATAAAGCCCAAGTTAAGTGTATGTTTTACCAAACAGCAATAAATAACTTTTTAGCAGCACACCCAAACTTAACATCGGATATTTTAGAGTATTTAAATATATCACGGTCTAAAGCGGTTATACAAAAGACCATAGATATTTTAGTCGAGCAGCGCGAGCGTATGCGGATAAAAACCGCTTCTGAAGGTGGTGGCATAAAAGTAATTGACCAACCAAGTTTGCCAATTAAACCAGTTCCTCAGAGAAAGGGGGTGAAATTGGCGATTGCTTTACTAGTCGCTTTGTTTATAGGGGTGGGACTGGTTTATGTAATAGATATATTTGATAATACCATTCAAAATGAGAAAGAGGTTCAAACTCGTTTTAACCTGCCTGTCTATGGTTCGCTACCTGTATTAACTGCGGCGCGGATGTTTTCCCGACATCGTTCCAAGCGCAGTAGTCACACAAGCGGTTCTGGTTCGGCTGATAATGACGGTTTAGTTAATATCACCCAGTTGGATTATTATTCTGAATCGTCGCCAGTTGCGGAGGCCTACAGGTCGATAAAGACAGCTATTCTATTTACAGCGCGTGAAAAACAGATAAAAACATTTGTTATTTCAAGTCCAATTGCGGGTGATGGGAAAACTTTGACTTCTTATAATCTTAGTGTATCATTTGCCCAAGGTGGTTATAAAACACTCGTTGTTGATGCTGATTTAAGGCGTTCCAGTCAACATAAATTGTTTAGGCAGGAAAGGGCTCCGGGATTAACTGATAGATTGCTTGATGGGGTATCCACAAGTCAGGTAATTCGTTCGCATCCGACTATCAGTAACCTTTATGTAATCACAGCGGGAAAGAAAGTTAGTAACCCTGCTGAATTATTGTCGTCGAATGCTATGAGAGAGTTAATAGAAGAGATTTCACCTTCTTTCGATATAATTTTGTTTGACACACCCCCAATTACACCCTGTATGGACTCGCGGTATTTAGGAATGATGACCGGTGGTTTGATTTTAGTAGTGCGCGCTGAAGCGACTAAAGTCAATGTTATTGAACACAGTTTAAATCTCTGTAAGCGTGTTAATTTAGAAATATCAGGTGTAATAGTCAATCATGCTTCGTTTCGCTATGGTTATGGATATTATTATGTATATCAAAGGAATAATCCATATGGATACTATTATAGCGGATATCAATACTACTATACAACTGATGCAGAGACTGGGGAGAACATTAGTAAAAAAAGACGCAAAAAACGCTCTAAACACTCTTATGAGGTGGGTGATTAATTTATAAATGATTATAGTTGCTTCTTGTTCTTTAATTATCTGATATTTAAGTTATAAATGGTTGGTGAAAATTGAAATCTCTAAACAATTGTGTATTGGTAATATGGGTTGATTGATAGGTAATTTGATGATATTGAATAGATTATTATTAATATTGGTTATCTTTGGGATTTTGGGTGTTTCTGATAATTTAATTGCCCAAACGATATCCGACCCATTTGTTATTGCTCGTGTTAAATACGGTGGAGGTGGCGATTGGTATTCTAATCCATCCTCACTACCTAATCTATTGGGATTCGTTCGGGAACAATGCAATGTAAACACAGTAAATGATGAAGTGGTAGTTGAATTGAGTAGCCCTAAGTTATTTTCCTATCCATATCTTTATCTCAACGGACATGGTAATATTAAATTTACTGAGCGGGAGGTAGAAGCCTTGCGGAGATATTTCGAGGCTGGAGGATTTTTGCATGCTGATGATAATTATGGAATGGATGTGTCCTTTAGGCGAGAAATGAAGCGGGTTTTGCCTAACGCTGAATTTATTGAATTGCCTTGGAATCATCCCATTTATCATTCGTATTTTGATTTTAATAGTGGTCCACCTAAAATTCACGAGCACGACGGGAAGCCCGCTCAAGGATTAGCGCTATTTTGGAAAGGAAGGATGGTTGTATATTATACCTATGAAACGGATTTAGGTGATGGATGGGAAGACCCTGATGTGCATAATGACCCTCCTGAAAAACGCCTTGCTGCGCTTAGAATGGGAACTAATATAATTGTTTGGCGTTTAAGAGGTGGTCAGTAAACATAATATGACTTCATAATAAAACTTTATCTGTTAATATATATTTGGGCAATAGGAATTTTAGTGAATAATGGCTTATTCTAGATATTACAATTCTGGTATGATAAATGAACTTGAAAAAAGTGAGCAAGTCCTTGAAAATCTGCGTCGACTTCAACTGAAAACAGAACTCATTTCTTATAGCGTTATTGGATTTAGCATTTGTTTGATTATATGGATTTTAGGTATTGCTGTTGAGATGGTATGCCATTTATCAAGTCAAACCAGATGGCTATTATTGCTGATTTTAACTTTATGTTCTATTGCATCTATCGCTGTTTTTAGGTGGAGGTTAAGAACCGACTATCGTATTAAGACAGGTATTAAGGCTCAAGAGTATTGGGCTTTAGAAATTGGTCGATTTGCCCCACAATCGATAAAAGACCGTCTATTAAATGCCTTACAGATAAACCGCCGAGGTAAAGATGAACGAGTTCCTCAATCTGATGAATTAGCAAAGTTAGCCTTAAAACAGATCGTTGCGGAATTACCGGTCGTAAATTTAGAAAAGATCATAGACCGAAAGTCATTGAAATTCTCGGTCTATCCCGCCTTATGTGCAGTATTCCTATTACTGTTTTTCCCGATTATTTTTGGTAGTCAATTCTTCCAATCAGCCGAGCGCTTGATATCACCAAATACGGAATTTACAAAAACTTTGCCTTTTACTCTGACGGTTGAGCCTGCAGGGGGTTGGGGGTATCGCAACGAAGCGGCGGTTTTTAAAATTCAAGCCACCGGTGAAGTTCCCGATGAAGTCTATTTTCAATACCGCTTTTTAGGTGGTGATTTTCAGATTGAAAAAGTTAAACTTAGCAGTGGGCAGGGTATGGTTAGTTTCAGTGGATTTCCGAATACAATTTACTATTTGGTTCGCAGCGGTGATGTAAGCACACCGGAGTTTAAATATGAAATTATAACTAGACCTCAAATTGCTGAATTGCAATATAAAATCTATCCCCCTCAATATACGAATTTGCCAGTTGTAATAGGTAGGGAAAATGTCGGTGACATAGAGGCATTACCGGGTTCCCAAATTGAATTAAAAGTTCGCTCTAATAAGCCTTTATCCAAAGCCTGGTTTCAGTATTTTAAGAATCAATTTGATAGTGTAGTTGTTGATAGTATACCTATAATAATAAAGGGAAATGAAGGTAAAATTGAGTTTAATATAAAAAGGGAAGGATGCTATTCGGTAAGATTGTTAGATAAAGATGGTCATCGCGATATAGACCCAGTGAGGTATAGGATTCGTTTGTTGAGCGATGAATTTCCAACCGTTCGTATAACTTTTCCCGAAGGTGATGTTATTTTAGGTGAAGATATGATTTTGCCTTTAGCGATAATGGCGGACGACGATTATGGAATTAGTCGCATCTTGATAGAATATAGAAATTTTACTGATTCGATAGTTTCAAATTTCCAAATTCCTTTGAAATCTATTAACTTACGATCAATTAATGTCGAGCATCTTTGGTATATGGGGAATATGTCATTGATGCCGGGGGATGCACTTGAGTATTGGGCGGTTGTATATGATAATGATAATGTGCGTGGTCCTAAACGTGGGGAAAGCGAGCGAAAACTGGTTAGATTACCAACCTTTGAAGAAATTGTTTCCGATATTAAGCAGTCCGAAGAAAAGGTACTTGAGCGGACTGAGAAAACCTTAGAAACCGCTAAACAACTGCGCGATGAGGTAACTAAAATCGCTGAGGAATTAAAGAGGAATCCCAATGTAGATTGGCAAAGGCGCAAACAGATTGAAGAAGCAGTTTCTCAACAGCAGGATTTGAACACTAAGGTTGAACAGGCTAAAAAAGCCTTAGATGAATTGGTTGATAAACTTGAAAAAAATGAGATGCTCGCCGCTGAAACCCTTGAAAAATATATGGAATTACAGAAACTGTTAAGTGAGGTTTTAACTCCTGAATTAAAAGCCGCGATGGATAAATTAAAAGAAGCCTTAGAGAGTCAAGACCCTGAAAAGATTAGACAAGCCTTAGAACAATTTGACCAAACCCGTGAACAATTCTTACAAAGCATCGAGCGAAGTTTAAATATATTGAAGCAGTTGCAATTGGAGAGGAAATTAGACGAACTTGTTAAAAGAGCCGAAGAACTATTACACACCCAGGAGCATTCCCTTGAGGTGATGGAAACAGAACAAAAAGCCCAGATTCCTTTCGCCCAAGAAATGATAGCCCAAGCAATAGAGATGTTTAAAGAATCAATTCTTGAGACATCAAAAATGGCTGCAAGTAGCGGTGAAGGGCAACTGGCGGAAACCCTTGATAGTTTGCAAATTAGTATCAATAGAAAGGATTTAATTAAGCGTTCAAGGCAGATAGGGTCTGATGTGGAGCGAGGCGATATCATCAATGCGATGGAAAAAGGACAACAATTAGCGCGTGATCTGGCTGAACTTCAGAATTGTTTAAAGCGCACCTCCTCAGAATTTAAAGAGAGGCGTAAAAAGGATTTAGCATTTAAATTACGAAGGTTGGTTGAGGAATTACTTATTGTATCTGAGACTCAAGAAGAGATAATTAATGAGAGTCAGATGTTAGGCACTCAATCACCTCGTTATCGCGATTTAGTTAGCCAGCAAAGCGATGTGCGTTCAGCTTTACAAGGCACCATTGAAAAAGTATTTGAGGTATCGCGGGAAACCTTCTTTATTTCACCGCAGTTAGGCGCAGCGTTAGGAAAAGCCATAGAAGAAACTTCTAATTCTATCTTGGCATATACCGACCGCAATCCACGCTCGGCTTTTACCTATCAAAAACGGACTTTGGGTGAAATCAATCGCAGCACCGCCGAGCTGCTCTCTATTCTAAATCAACTTGAAGGTTCTAAATCCTCAACTGGTTTTGAAGAGATGATGCAACGATTATCCGAAATGGCTTCAGCACAGCAAAGTCTGAATCAGCAATCTATGCCTATACCGGGGATGGGTGGCGAAGAGTCGATGTTGTCGGGTGAGACACTATCAAGACTGGCGGCACAACAGAGAGCCTTACAGCAGGCTATGGAACAAGCCGCAGCCGAAGCCCAAGGAATGAAGGAAATATTGGGCAATTTAGATGGTATTGCTGAAGCAATGGCTGAAGTAGCCAAAGATTTTGAAGACCAAAAAGTTGACGAACGCACCCGACGACTTCAACGACAGATAGTTAACCGTTTATTGGATGCTACTCGTTCAGCCCGTGAACAAGAATATTCAAGGAAGCGTGAAAGCAGAACCGGTGTCGATGTTTCTCGAAAATCACCCGCAGGTAAAATTGATTTAGAAAAGAATAAAATAAGACTCGATTTACTTAAAGCCTTGCAAGAAGGGTATACCCCCGATTATAGAAAATTGATTAGGGATTATTATAACGCGTTGGAACAACTTAACTACCAACCCTAATAAATTATAGGTTTTTATCAATGATAGATATAATAAATATTAACTTTATGGGAAATATCTTATATGAACCGTAATGCTCGACCAAATTTATTAATTGTTGATGATGACCCGGTATTTAGGCGGTTGTTAAGCGTTATGTTCACCCAAGAAGGTTATTTAGTCGCCACTGCTGATTGTGCCGAGTTGGCATTGAAATTATTGAATACTCGTCATTTCCAAGTTGCGGTAGTCGATTACAAACTCCCTGATTTAAATGGTATAGATTTTTTTGAAAAGGTAAAACATAAGTATCCCGAAATGACGCGCATACTTATGACCGCGCATACCAGCGAGGATGTTTTATTGGAAGCCATTAATCGCGGTGAAGTTTATCGATATATAAATAAACCTGTTCATACTGGGCTATTGCGGTCTACTGTCGAGCAAGCACTCGCTTTAAATCAATTGAAAGTATCTCGGAATGTTATGTTAAAAGAGATGGATGAGCGAAATCGCGAGTTAGTTCAGAAGAATGAAGAACTTAAGGCTTCTAATTTGATAATATCCGAAATGAAGGTTCAGCAAGATAGGATACTTGCTACACTGCCCGATCCATTTCTTTTAACCCGTGATGACCTGCGCATTTTTCGCTGTAATCCCGCAGCGGCTAATTTTTTTGGTTATCAACGGGCTGAGATGGTTGGGCTTAATATTAGGGAACTTTTTGAAGATCCTGACTATATTAATCAGAAGATTAGTGAATGTAACACGACAAAGTCAAGTATTTTCGAGACTAATATGCGAAAGCGGGATGGTGAAATATTTGCGATGAAGGTATTCTTATCAACTTTTAAGTCAAAATTTCGGCAGAATACTGATAATTCGATAGTTGCAATTTTTGCCCAGAAGTTGCCGCGGAAGCCTTTGGCTGCGGTGATCGATGAGCCATTGATTAAGAATGTTTCTAAAACCTTATCAGATAAATCGATGGAGGAGATACAAAACCTGTTTGATTCAATAGCATATGCGATTAAAGATTTAACTGAGCAATGGAAAGTAGCGGTGGATTTATTTGATTTTTATCTTGAAGACGAAGGTATCCCCGCAAGTCAGGCTAGTGCTATTCGTAAAGCCACCGATGAGGTTACCAATGCAATAAAAGTTTTATTGGAAAAGATAATTATAGATTAATTTTGCTGGTCGAAATTTAAAAAATTGTTATAAGCGGATGTCTTAATATAACATAAGGCATCTGCTTTTTGTATTTTATATATTGCATAAACAATTTAAATACCTTAAATCATAAGAAATCACATTGAATTATAACGCATCAATTCCGACTTCCGATGTGGAAGCCGTGGCTAAATTGAAATTCGCCCACGATAGTATAAAAGCGGAACTCGGTAAAGTCATTGTGGGTCAAACGCGCGTTATTGAGGAACTACTCATTGCGCTGTTATCACAAGGACATTGCTTACTTGTAGGTGTGCCGGGACTGGCTAAAACCTTACTGGTGAACTCGCTGGCTAAGGTTTTAGACTTAAAGTTCAATCGTGTTCAATTTACACCAGACCTTATGCCCTCGGATATTACTGGAACTGAGATTATCGAAGACGATGTTTCTTCGGGGAGAAAGGTTTTTCGTTTCGTAAAGGGTCCGATTTTTACACAGATACTTCTGGCTGATGAGATAAACCGAACCCCACCCAAAACCCAAGCAGCGCTACTTCAAGCAATGCAAGAGCGCATTGTAACCGCAGCAGGGCAAACCTACCGCTTAGACGAACCGTTCTTTGTTTTAGCGACTCAAAATCCTATTGAACAGGAAGGAACTTATCCACTTCCAGAAGCCCAACTTGACCGATTTATGTTCAATATTTGGTTGGATTATCCTTCAGAGGAAGAGGAACGCGAAATCGTTCGCACTACTACATCACTTTATGAGCCTAAATTAGAAGTTGTGCTTAATGGAGCCCAGATTGTTGAACTTCAGAGGTTAGCGCGACGGGTGCCGGTGTCAGATTATGTGGTAAATTATGCTGTGGAATTAGTTCGCAAGACCCGACCGAGCCAAAATTCCCCCGATTTTATCCGTCAGTGGATTACTTGGGGGGCTGGACCTCGGGCTTCGCAATATCTCATTATAGGGGCTAAAACTCGAGCTATTCTCGACGGACGACCTACCCCTGAAGTGGAGGATGTTAAATTTGTAGTCCGCTCCGTTCTTAGGCATAGAATTGTTACATCTTTTAATGCAGCAGCCGAAGGTGTTACCGCCTTAGATATAATTGATAAAATAATGAGTTTATAATGTTTTGGGTGTTAAATCGGTTAAAGAAATATGGCTAAAGCCTTACTAAGACCATCCGCGGTAGCCCGACTGGCAAACCTTAAATTGCGCGCCCAAGCGGTAGTGGAGGGTTTTTTAACCGGTTTGCACCAAAGCCCTTACCATGGATTTTCGGTTGAGTTTGCTCAGCATCGTCCTTATATGCCAGGCGATTCGCTAAAGCACCTTGATTATAAAGTCTTAAGTCGAACTGGGCGCTATTATATTAAACAATTTGAGGAAGAAACTAATCTTAAGGCTTACCTGTTAGTTGACCATTCTGGGTCAATGGGCTTTCAGTATAAGGGTGTAAGCGACGATATTTATTCAAAATCAAAGTCTGGTATAAGTAAATTTCTATCTAATAACCCGATAGATGAAGGGTTATCGAAATTGGACTATGCGGTTTGTTTGGCAGCTGCGCTATCTCTATTATTACTACGCCAAAGAGATGCGGTAGGACTTATTACTTTTGCCGAGAATATCACCTCTATTTTGCAACCACATTCGGCTATGGGTTGGTTTGAACCTCTAACTAAAGAGTTATCAACAATTAATCCTACCGGCAAAACTACTGTTGCTTCAGCGCTATTTGAGATAGCCGAGCGTGTTAAGCGTCGGGGTTTGGTGGTGTTAATAAGCGACCTTTTAGATGACCAAGAGCGCATATTAGCCGCAATGCGGGCTATTAGGCATATTGGACACGAGTTAATTGTTTTTCAAATTTTAAACCCTTTAGAAATCTCGTTTACATTCCCGCGCGATGCACGATTTAAGGATTTAGAGACAGCGGATATCTTGCCGACCAGACCTTGGCACATCCGTTATGCTTATCAGAAGGAAATGCAGAAATTTATCGAGCGCTACCGGGATGAGTGTCGTGCCGCAAGGATAGATTATCGTCTTTTCACGACTGATATTCCATATGAAATTGCTTTATTTGAATTTTTAGTCAGAAGAAAGCGACTATATTGATATCAGCGAATCGTCCTATAAATTTATCGCATCCCGCAGTTTTCATCGCAGATTGTCATATACCCTTAATCGTTAGGCGGGGTCAAGAGCAGTGGCGGATTAAAGTGGAGCGATTCCTTAAGGATATTGCGGGTAGATTTAGGACGCTTATTATTGTTGGCGATTTGTTTGATTTTTGGTTTGAGTGGCGACATTCAATTCCATCTGCGGCGTTCCCGATTTTGTCAGTTCTATATAATTTAAAGCAGCAGGGTCTTGAAATTGTTTATTTAGGTGGTAATCATGATGGTCATATAGGTAGGTTTTTGAGCGAGGAAATTGGAATTATAATCTATCGCGAACCGTTCGAAGCGGTCATAGCAAATAAGCGCTTTTATATAATCCATGGTGATGGCATTGCCCCGGCTGACCGGGGCTATAGGATGCTTCGTCGTTTAGTGCGTTGGAAGCCTGTTGAATGGGTATATCGTCTAATTCACCCGGATGTGGGTATATGGTTTGCTTATAAACTGTCCAGCACTTCTCGCGAATTTTTTAGCGGTCAGGTTGTCCATCCGGCTGATTCTTATCGGGAATTTGCCTTGAAAAAGTTAGATGAAGGTTATAATTTTGTAGTGATGGGGCATCGCCACGAGTGCGAGTTTATTCCTCATCAAAATGGTGGCTTTCTTGCAATTGGTGATTGGATTCGTTCAGGTAGTTATGGAGTATTTGATGGTGAAAATACAGAATTGAAATATTATATTAACAAGATAAAATAAAACGGAATAAATCTATGTCAAAGGAATATCAAAATCCCCGAGAACGCTGGCTCGCTGAATTCGAAGCCGGCAAAAAGCGCGACGATATATTATTCACCACTGTTTCGTCAGCTGAAGTTCCACCGTTGGTTGACTGGCACGATATAAAGAACTTTGACCCAGAAGTGAAGTTAGGTTATCCGGGGCAATATCCATTTACCCGTGGAATTCACCCGACACATTATCGTGGGAGACTTTGGACTATGCGGATGTTTAGTGGTTTTGCAACCCCAGAGGATACGAACCGTCGCTATAAGTTTTTATTGGAACATGGTCAAACTGGTTTATCGGTAGCATTTGACCTGCCAACCTTGATGGGATGCGATTCTGATGACCCCTGGAGTGAAGGTGAAGTGGGAAAGTGTGGGGTTGCGGTTTGTTCACTGCGCGATATGGAGGCTTTGTTTGATGGAATTCCGCTGGAAAAAGTCTCAACCTCTATGACTATTAACAGCCCAGCGGCAATTTTATGGGCTTTCTATATCGCGGCAGCGGAAAAGCAAGGTGCTGATAGGCGAAAATTGCGAGGCACTATTCAAAATGATATTCTTAAAGAATTTATCGCTCAAAAAGAGTATATATTTCCGCCCAAACCGTCTATGCGACTAGTAGTGGATACGATAGAGTTTGGAACTAAAGAATTGCCTGAATGGAATACCATATCTATATCTGGTTATCATATTCGTGAGGCGGGTTCAACCGCAGTTCAAGAACTTGCTTTCACTTTAGCCGATGGAATGGCTTATGTTGAAGCAGCGCTGGAGCGCGGACTTAAAGTTGATGAGTTTTCCCCACGATTATCATTTTTCTTTAATGCCCATATAGATTTCTTTGAAGAGATAGCCAAATATAGAGCGGCGCGCCGAATTTGGGCGAGGAAAATGAAAGAGAAATATAATGCCCAAAATCCTCGTTCTTGGATGTTGCGCTTCCATACTCAAACTGCAGGTTGTAGCCTTACTGCTCAACAGCCAGAGAATAACATTGTTCGCACCGCTATTGAAGCCTTAGCGGGGGTTTTAGGTGGAACTCAATCATTGCATACTAATTCTATGGATGAAACTTTAGCCCTACCCTCTGATAAAGCCGCTAAAATAGCGTTGAGAACTCAACAGATTATTGCTTATGAGACCGGGGTTGCAAATACAATTGATCCACTTGGAGGTTCATATTTTATAGAATCGCTCACCGACCGAATGGAAGCCGAAGCAGAGGATTATTTTAGGCGTATAGATGAATTAGGTGGGGTTATAGCGGGGATTGAAGTGGGATTTTTCCAACGCGAGATCGCTAAAGCAGCGTATAGACATCAATTGGAACTTGAATCTGGAAAGCGAGCATTAGTGGGTGTTAATAGATATGTTGAGAAAGATGAGGTGATTGAAATCCCTATTTTAAAAATCACCCAAGAAGACCAACAGCGCCAAATTGAGAATTTAAAGGAAGTTAAGCGAAAGCGCGATCCCATAGCAGTTAAGCGTTCACTTGACCGCTTAGCAGATGTAGTTCGTTCTGATGAAAACACAATGCCAACTTTTATTGAATGCGCCCATAATTATGTAACCCTCGGTGAAATGGTTAAGGTAATGCGAGAAGCCTTTGGTGAATATCGGGAAGCGTCGATGTTTTGATTTTTAATTATACTGAATTATGTTCTATTTTTTAAGTTTATTTATATTATATGTTTGTCTGAATGCTACCTTTGCAGGTAAAGCGGAAGTCCGATAATTGATAAATATCTCAAATAACTAATAAATAACTCATTTAAATAAAATTAGCAAAATAAGATTTTTTAAAAACGGATAAATAATGCCTCGTTATATAACAATTCATGGTCATTTTTATCAGCCACCGCGTGAAAATCCGTGGTTGGAAGCGGTTGAGGTTCAAGATTCGGCTGCGCCTTACCATGATTGGAATGCCCGGATTACCGATGAGTGCTATATGCCCAACGCGACTTCCCGCATATTAGGTAGTGATGGATATATTGAAAAATTAATTAATAACTATAGTCGCATCTCTTTTAATTTTGGTCCGACCCTGCTATCTTGGCTTGAACAGGAAGTTCCTAATGTATATAACGCTATTATTGAAGCGGATAAAGAGGCTCAAGGTAGATTTGGTGGTCATGGCTCTGCAATAGCTCAATGTTACAACCATATTATAATGCCTCTGGCAAATAAGCGCGATAAGATAACGCAAGTAATATGGGGTATTTGCGATTTCCGGTTTAGGTTTAATAGGGACCCGGAGGGAATGTGGTTGCCCGAAACGGCTGTGGATATTGAAACACTTGAGATACTGGCTGAATATGGCATAAAATTCACGATTTTAGCCCAACATCAGGCTAAACGAGTGCGTAAAATTGGAGATACCAATTGGATTGATACTCCCGGTGGAACTATTGACCCACGCTATTCGTATATTGTTAACCTTCCTTCTGGGAGGAGTATCGCAGTTTTTTTCTACGATGGTTTTATATCGAGAGCAGTGGCTTTTGAAGGTTTATTGCGTGATGGCGCAAACTTTGCGCGACGATTGGCGAGTGGGTTTGATAATAGGACTGAAAACCAACTTGTTCATATAGCGACTGATGGTGAATCTTATGGACATCACCATAAATTCGGAGATATGGCTTTAGCCTTTGCTTTAGAATATTTGGAAAAAGAAAATTTAGGTCAACTGACGGTTTATGGGCAATATTTAGAGATGAATCCACCGCAATATGAGGTAGAAATAAACGAGAATACCTCTTGGTCTTGTGCACATGGTATTGAACGATGGCGCTCAAATTGTGGTTGTAATATAGGAACTAATCCGGGGTGGCATCAACGCTGGCGCGAACCACTACGAATCGCTTTGAACTATCTAAGGGATGAATTAGCCCAAGTCTTTGAAACGCAAAGTGTTCAATTTTTGGCTAATCCTTGGAAGGCGCGCGATGAGTATATTGAAGTTATATTGAATCGTTCTCAACCTTCGATTGAGCGTTTTTTACTTAAACATCAAAATCATCCATTATCATCAATGGAACAGACTAAGGCGATAAAATTACTTGGGATGCAAAGGCATTTGCTTTTAATGTTCACATCTTGCGGTTGGTTTTTCGACGATATAGCCGGTATAGAGACTGTTCAGAATTTGCAGTATGCAGCAAGAGCCTTACAGT
>FWPV01003505.1_pt1 | contig 18153 bp, 16 predicted proteins | sample 2228371 | NCBI WGS metagenome assembly FWPV01 (sample SAMEA103939776, study PRJEB20133) | metagenome
TAAAAGCTGTGTTTTCATTGAAGGATCTATTGCCAGGCATTGTTTTTCCGATACTATTAGTATTTATTACTAAAAAGAGAATGAGATAGATTCTGTTATTTATTGTTAGGTATTTTTATTTTTTAGTAGTAGAAGCATGAATTTATATATGTGAAATTAGAAATATTTCACTTAAAGCATTAATATGGAACAAATCATAATAATTCTTTCCACGATAATTCTTTCTACCTCAATTTTCATTTTTTGGGTTGCAAAGGGAGGTTTTAATCGCAGATATTTATACACAGACAATATATTGCTTTCAATAATAGCTTCAGTGATAAATCTTATATTATTTAACATTTTCCCTCTGCCATTATGGATAATGACCCCATTTATTAGCGGACTTATTATTTTATTTCTTTTTACTTTTTTGTTTTTATACAGGTTTTACAGAAATCCGAAAAGAGTTATCCCCGGTGATAAAAATGATATAGTATCTCCGGCAGATGGTCGTGTTATTTATATTAAAGAATTGGAAGTAAATCAAATACCAGTAACTATTAAGAAAAAACGAATCGCCCATATCAGTGAAATAACTAAAACAGATATATTACAACATCCTTGTTACCTTATTGGCATAGCGATGACATTATTTGATGTGCATTATAACCGTGCGCCCATAGATGGTAGAATTATAATGGTTAAGCATATATCAGGCACTGCTATTGGTTTAAATACACCTGAATCAACCCTGACCAATGAACGAATGACAACAGTATTTGAAAGAGATGATGGGACGAAGGCTGGTGTTGTACAAATTGCAGCAAGAGGAGTAAGTCGTTGTATTGTCATGAATAAAATAGGTGACACGGTTAAGCGTGGAGATATTTTTGGTAAAATCCGCTGGGGTTCACAAGCAGATCTAATTATACCCCGAAATTGTGAGATTAAAGTCAGAGAGGGCGAGCAGGTTTATGGGGGCTCTACAATCATTGCTAAATATCTTGGTTAATAAATAATATCAAATTACTTTGAAAACACTTTGGTTCGATTTTACAAATCCGCCGCACGTTAATTTCTATTTGCCAATAATAAAATATTTCAGAAGCAAAAACTTCAATACAGTTCATACTGCACGCGATTTTGTTGAAACTGTTAAATTATTACAACTAAACAATTTGCATTTTTTACTTTTTGGGAAACACGGCGGGAAAAATAAAATTCTTAAAGTAATTCAACTATTAAACAGAAACATATCTTTATTATTAAAAATTAACTCTTTTGATTTAAGTTTTTCGTCTAATTATGACGCACCATTGATTAGCTGGTTAAAAAGAAAACCGTCACTTGTTTTTGATGATAATGATATTTCTCCTAATTGGCTTTACAGCCGTTTTGCAAAATTTGTAATATGCCCTGAAGCCATTGATAAAAATGCAATGCACAAAATGGGAATAGGCCCGAATAAACTTATTACATATAAAGGTTTTAAAGAAAATATTTATATTGCAGACTATAAACCCGACCCCGCATTTAAAACCAATTTGCCGTTTTCTGAATTTATAACCATCAGGCCAGAAAATTTAAAGGCTTCTTATGTATCTGAATATTCAAAAAGCATTGTACCTGAACTTACGGCAAAACTTGTAAAAAATGGTTTTAATATACTCTATCTTCCGCGGTATGAGTCAGATAAAATGCTCATTAAATATTCTGATCATATTTACATACCATCTGAACCACTTAACGGCCTGGATGTTTGTTATTATTCTTCTGCAGTGCTTACAGGGGCAGGAACATTTTCACGTGAAGCTGCAATTATGGGGACTCCAGCAGTGTCGTTCTTTGCAGGAAAAAAGTTTTTAAGTGTTGATAAAAAAATGTTCTTTGATAATATGGTTTTCTTTTCGAGAAATCCTGACTCAATTATTGATTATATCAAAAAGTCGAAAAAAGTAGCGTTTAATCAATCTAAATCAATAGAAATTCAGCAAGAATTTCTTGCATTGATTGAAAAAATAGTTTTAGATTTAATTAACTAATTAGCAATGTTATAGAAAAATCTGCCAATGAATTTTGGTTATTTTATTTTTGAGTATTATCTGACAATAGCAGCTTTTATAATATTCTTCACATTTTGCATTACATATTCCTTAACCCATGGCCACATTCGGTCATTCCATCGCTGAGGGTGAACCGTAATCATTATTTTATCGGGTAAATGATTGTTGGCGGCGGCTCTGATAATATCAAAAGTTGAATGAAGAATAACCGGGTTACCTTCTTTTTCAGCTGATTCGCCAATAGTATTATCTTGTCCCTGCCTTGACTTTTTTGAATCAGTTCCTTTGGTACGCCTTTGTGTTTCATTCGTTGCCTTATCTCTTATGCTGAACTTTTCTCCGTCCCATCTTCTACCGGTATCGGTGAGGTATAATATTTTTTCAAAATCAAGGTCGAAATAGGGTTCACCAGCGATCCCATATTCACGGTAATTATATTTATCCCAGAGTTTACGATTATCAAACCTTGAAAGCGGGCTACCGTGCATGCATATTGTTGTAACCGGAGCCAGACACCGAAGCTTTGCCAGATTTTTTTCAAACATCCTGATTGCTTTATCGTAATTGCCTTTTGCTATCGACAAGTCTTCATAATGATAGCCGATTTCGTGGCCGAGAGATGCAATTGTTGTGATTACCCTGGTATTAAAGCTTGATGGAACCATGCGGAAATAATAAGTCCCATGCAGGCCGAGCGAAGCTTCAATTTCAGCTGCAACAAGCGAATTACGGCTTCGTGCATCAACATCATGACGCAAAATAACTGAATACTGTGCCGGTGCTTTCAGAAATTCAGTAAAAGACTGAAAATTATATTGTTGCTTAAGAGCCTGAAGCAGCAAATAAAAGGTATGAAAGGTGAAATCGCGCATAAAATACTTTTTTGTTAGATAAAGTTATAAATGAAAGGCGGATGAGAAAAGTAAAATTTTCTGCAATTAAATGTATGCCTTAATAATTTTTCTTTTTTAAAGGGCTTAAAAAAAAATTATAAAATATACGGGGAGTGATAAACATTGATATATTGAATTAAGAAAATAAATCGTAATATGGGGAAAAAGATTACATCTGCAAGTATAAAAAACGATATTTTGAATGCCTGTAATGAATTGCCCGAAAGAATAAAACAAACAAAGCAGGATACACCAATAGCCTTACAGGAAAAGAAATCACGAAAGGAGGCAATGGATATAGTGCATGACATTTCACATGAGAGAATTTTTCAATAATATGGTTCGCTTAAGGTTGAAATATGCAACTTAATTAATAAACTTGAAGAAGGGCCCCAGGAGAAATAAAAAAGCTGAACAAACTCTTTTAAAAGCGGACAACGCTGAACAAAACACCAAAGAAAATACTTTAAAACCAAAAAAGTTTTTGGACTTTTAGTGACTAAGATTTTGTAAGGATTTCGTGAATTAATCGTTTATAAGAAATCCTAACAAAATCTGGATAGGTGTTAACCCGGATACAGCCCGCATGCCAACACGCCTGTCAATAGAATCTTTCAAATCCTATTGGCAAATCCGGGATAAAAGCAATTGAGAATCGGGGGAAGATATAAATTGTTGAAAAGTCGAAAGAGGAAACCGGTGAAAGAATAAGATAATTTTTCAGCAGGTTTTGTTGAACAGTGTATGCAATAATATAATCCTGAATAGGGTATCAATAAAAGATGGCCTGAAATTCCTCCGGGCACAAAGGATGGCTTTGCACCTAATACCCGCTTAATTATAATTGAAGATATTCAGAGAAAACCATTTAACTCCCAATTAATCAATATAAGGCATGTAAAAGCTTCGATATTGATTATTCCCGACTGACAATTTATTTGAAACTGTAAAATATTGAAATACAAATTTATATCGGTTAGGCGTTAAAAATGCGTAATTTTGGATAAATTATTTTAGTTCAGGCAAAATAGTTATTCCTATTTTGTGTAATTCAAAAAAAATTTTTTTCAGCGGGGTTACTTTTTATGTACTTAGGGTATTAAACAATGAAATCAATCAGTTTAATAACCCTAAATACCCTTAATGCCTATGAAAAAACACTGGCCGTTATATGTATTCATGCTTTTAGGTGCAACTATATTTTCATGCAAAAAAGATGATTTGCCTGATGAAGAAAAAGGGAAGGGCAGGCTGAAAATAGAAATTGGCCTGTTTATCCAGGTTAATGAAATAAGCAATTCTTTAAAATCCACCCGGTCGGTTGAAGATTTTCGTGTGGAAATTTATCAGTCGGATGGTATTTTATTTACGACTTTTAATAAGGCTTCAGAGATGCCTGAATTCGTTGAATTGCCGGCAGGCACTTATTATGTTGTAGCCCATTCGGGTAACCGTAAGCCTGCTGCTTTTGAAAATCCATATTATTATGGAAAGTCAGAAAACATAGTTATAGGGAATAATGATCAAAATACTGTGGTTGTTAACTGCGAGCTTGCAAATTGTGTTGTTACCATAGTATATTCCGATAAGGTAAAAAGCGGGTTCACAAATTTTCATACTGTTGTAAAAAGAGGAACTGATTCATTGGTATTTTCCCCGACAGAAGCAAGGGCAGGATATTTTGAACCCGGAGACCTGAGTATATGGGCAAAGCTCAGTTACTTAAAGGGAAATATGCTTTCAGAAAAAGTGTTGACAGGGATTATCAGTAATGCCCAACCGAAGAAACATTATGAAATAAGGATTGATGCGGTTCCCGACAATAGCGGTGCAGCAATTCAGATTAACCTTGATGATAGGGCGGATACAACAGAAATTGTTGATTTGAATGAAGATGTGGATGTGCTGACAGGCCCTGTCCCTGAGGGAGGGCTAATAATTTCCGAGATTATGGCTAATCCTTCGGCAATAGATGATGCAACGGGCGAATGGTTTGAAATATATAATACGCTTCGGCAGGCAGTTAATTTACAAAATCTGGTATTACGCCGAGATGAAGCCAATACTCATATTATCAGTGAGCCTATAATCCTTCTTCCGGGCCATTATTATGCGCTGGCGCGCAATGCCGGGGCTTTTGAAGGAGATAAATATGTTTACGGAAGTAGTATTACGCTTACAAATTCAAGTGCAAAATTAAGTATCAGCAATTATGGCACAAACGGCACTGATGGCAGTGAAATATTTTCTGTGACTTACGGAGGAAGTGGTTTTACGGTGCCTAACGGAGCATCATTAAGTCTTAATCCTATGCATCTGAACGCTGCAGATGCCCGGTCAGGCAGCTGGTGGTGTGTTGCAACGTCGGCATATAATACCGGAGATTACGGAACACCCGGAAAAGCAAATGGAAACTGTAATTAGAAGAATATTAAATCCCGAGAGGGGCCTACCTACCCAGGTCTGATTAGACCCTGGATCCTCCCCTGTGTGTTTGTCAAAGGAGTCATTTGATTCCACACCGTTAAACTAATGCAAACTGCAGGGGTTTTTTTACATCATATCAGAAGCCGTAATTCATCCCTATTGATATTGTAGTGGGATTGTTTCTGAAATAAGAGGGAGTGTATTTTTCGATTTCACCTTTAACACGTGAGTATTCAATTTCCAAAAAGGCAAAAACATTGTTGATGATCTGAAAGCGGGAGGAAAAGCCAAAAGAGTTATTTTGCCATTTGACCGTGTCGAGATACATGTTGGCTACCTCAATCCGGTTTGTCCCCAGAGCTTCATGATCAGGCCCTTTTTGTGCCAAGGCATACCATGATTTCAATGACAGCCCTCTGACCGGACGGAAGATTACGTCGAAATAGAATTCCCGTGCATTATCCTGCAGATAATGCCCGAAGTTATACTGATTTGACGCATAGGTAGTGGTAGGGATTATGTGTTTATAGACAAGAGGATAGGTTTGTGTATATTCTGCGGTTATAAACAGGTTGTTCAACAGATTTGAAACGCGGGTACCGGCTTTAAAGCTGTAATAATCAAAATGGCCGTTTTCAAAAAACCGTTTGGTAGATACATCATCCATAAAAACCGTAAAATACAGATGGAGGTGTTTAAACCGGCGCAGGCTCAGATCGATATAAAACTGTGAATTTTCTCCGCCTTCATTTGAAAGGCCTTGGTTGAGTGTATGGTCCACTGATTTATATAACAGAAAAGGGATGAGATAAGCGGGATGAACATTCATGTCGCTGTATATTATTGAATTGCCAAGTGAAAAATAGCATCCTCTAAGGGGTATAAATGTAAATATATTTGCTGCCATATACTTCGGCAAATAAACGATGCGCGTACTTGTCCCATAGCTGTTGGTATAACTGTAACTTCTTACGCTGTCAATAACGCCGGAAGCAAGCCATGCATGCATGTAATTAAACTCAAACCATTTCACAGGCTTTAAATTTAGTTTAATCTGAGTGACCGACGGAGGCTTTGCAGAGAATATGTTGGGATAGCGATAGTAATTACCCCATTCAAAATGATCTTTAACGAGGCCTATTGTGCCCCAGTCCCATGCCCAGGTGACACCTCCGCGCATTTCACTAAAATCCTGCCCGCTTTTGTATCGTGCACCAGGTCTTGTAGTAAGGTATGACGGCATTGAGAGCATGTCTTTTTCATGATTGTCTCTGAGGCTGGCATATACTCCAAAATGCCTGCCCACATAGGCAAAAACATCTCCTCCGTTCCAGCGATGATAGTTGCTGCCATTATTATTATTCCAGTATTGAAATCCTATAATCGGATTTAAAGAAAAAGTGAACAATGAGTCTTTATAATAGAAAATGTCAAAGCGTTTCTTAAACTTTTTATCAGGCTGGAGTTCTTTGTTATAATCTTTCAGATAAAACTGTAGTTCTTTTGCCTGTCGTTTATTAAGTTTTTCAGCGTTTTCTGAAACAATTTCAAGTTGCTGTGCGATAAATTTCCGTGAATAGGGTTTCACCACAGAATTTAATTCGATGATGCCGCAGGAAGACATTTCATCAAGGAAGTTATATATTTCTGATGACGATACATGTTCATATACTGTCTGAGCATTTAGCGCAGCATTTGTGAATATCAGGAGCAGGATAATGATAAAGTTCCGGTTCATTGTTTTTTATTATCAAAATAAAAATATTATTAAACATATTAAATTAGAGTAAAGAATTGAAATAAAGTACTATTTTTAATTTTTTATCATCATTACCGTTGAAAATAAACATTGTTTTACAGGTATAAAAAAACCGAAACATAATTTTATTGACATATGAAAGAAGCTGTAATAGGAATTGACATTGGAGGCACTTATACAAAGTTCGGAATTATTGACCGGCAAGGTAACTGCCTGAATGACAGTTTTATAAACACTGATTCCTATAAGGATTTTGATGAATTTTTAATTCAATTGAATCAAGAGATTCAGAGTACCATAAATGGAATTCAGGATAATCTTGAAATTAAAGGGGTTGGCATTGGCGCGCCAAATGGCAATTATTACAGAGGAACCATTGAATATCCGCCTAATCTTAACTGGAAAGGTATAGTGCCGGTTACTGATAAAATGAAAAATTATTTTAAGGGCATGCCGGTAGTATTGACCAATGATGCAAATGCAGCGGCAATTGGAGAAATGATCTATGGTGGAGCAAGGAATATGAAAGACTTTATTGTAATAACGTTAGGGACAGGACTGGGAAGCGGTATTGTTGTGAACGGCGAACTTGTTTACGGCCATGATGGATTTGCGGGTGAACTGGGGCATATTAATGTGAAACTTCGCGGCAGGGAATGCGGATGTGGAAGGAGGGGTTGTCTTGAGACTTATGTATCGGCCACGGGTATTAAAAGAACTGTTTTCAGGTTTCTGGCAGAAAGAGTTGTGGAAAGTGAGCTTCGTCATTTCAGTTTTAATGATCTGACAGCTAAAATGATAACTGATGCGGCCCGACGGGGTGACCCTATTGCACTTGATGCATTTGAATTTACCGGACGCATATTGGGCGCCAAACTGGCAGATACTGTTGCCCATACAAGTCCTGAAGCCATATTTCTCCTTGGAGGCCTTGCCAATGCTAAAGAGCTGATTCTTAACCCTACGATAAGATCGATGGAAGAAAATCTGCTGCCGATATACAGAAATAAAGTAAAGGTGTTACTGTCGGGGTTGTCCGACCTGAATGCAGGTGTGATGGGAGCCAGTGCCCTTGCATGGAAAGAACTTGAGAAGAAAAGATAAAATTCGATGAGGCATTGCATCATCATATTGCCTATTTGCATGGTTATTAATATTATAAGAAAAGCTTTTTGTTATTTGCATTAACCCCGAATTAATTAACCCGAAAAACTCATCAGACTTTTTTCCCAATGGCCGGGCGATTAATATTTGGTAAGGTTTTCTTTCTTATATGAAAATGAAGAATACTTTACAAAGTCTATATCGGTGACGCCAGCGGGAAATCGTGGTTTAATGTGTAATTTGTGATGAAACACTACACAGATAGAACTTTTTAACGTTTATTACGTATAATATAATATTCGTCAAAAACTACAGCTATACCTCCGGGCAAAAGAAATGAATTCAGTCAGATAACTATAAAAAGTATCAACTGAAAAACCCTTTAAAGTGCGGGAAATATTTGCTAAAAAATCAGCATCCGGCTTTGCTAAAGAGATGATTTTTTACTAACATGAAATTACCTAAGACTCCAACCATGAAGAATATTTTTGAAGGCAAAACCATTTTAGTTGTTGATGATGAGGAATACAACTGGTTTTTATTTAAGGAATCACTTAATGATTTGCCTATAGAAGTTTTGTGGGTCGGCATTGCCCAGAAGGCAATAGACATAATAGCATCGGGACGTAAAGTTGATCTTGTGTTAATGGATATAAAATTACCCATAAAAGATGGCTATCAGGTAACCAGAGAAATTAAAGAAATAAATCCGTCAATTCCTGTAATTGCCCAAACGGCTTATTCAAGTCCTGAAGAAATTTTCAGGTGTATTAAAGCCGGCTGTGATGATTATATCAGCAAACCAATTGATTTTGCAGAGCTAAGAATAAAAATGGAAAAAATCTTCAGAAAAGCCGGTGTGAGTTAAGAGGCAATTTCATTCACCGCATTGTTAAGAAAACGATTCAGCGGGAGCATAGCTTTAAATACTTCGGCAGTTTTTTCAATAAATTGGGCTTTGCGTGTTTCTTTTTCTGAGAGGGGCTTTGTTACAGTATAATATTTAAATTTAAGCAAGTCGATATAAGGAAAATCTTTTGGAAATCCTTTAGGTGCAAAGGATAACATGGGGGCATCAATTTCTTTGAAATTTTTTACAAAATCGGGATGATTAATAATTTTTATAAATTCTTCGGTGTTGTAATATATCTCATTTCTGATTGCTTTGAGTACAGCAGGATGTGGCAGATAAATACCCCCTGCAAGCATTGAAGCGCCTGGTTCTATATGGAAATAATAACCTGCAAACGGGCTGTTACGGCCATTTTTTGCTATATATGCTCCAAAATTGGTTTTATAAAGTGTTTTATCGCGTGAAAAACGAATATCACGGTGAATTCGGAAAATACAATTTTTGGCATCGGTATTTACAGCTTCTTTGTCAAATTTTTTTATTTCACCCATCAGCATAGAGACATAAACCTCAAAAACTGACCTTGCCTCAAGATAACGGTTGCGGTTTGCTTCGAACCATTCACGGTTGTTGTTTTTTTTCAGGTCATCCAAAAAAGCAAAAACAGGTGTCAGTGACATATAAGTTAAGATTGAACGGTAAATTTACACTGAAACACAAAATTCTTATTATTTTAGCCTGCTTAAAATTATGAATAGGACTTTAATTATTGTTGCGGCAGGAGCAGGCAGGCGCATGAACCTTGAAGTACCGAAGCAGTTTATGCTGCTTAACGGTATTCCTTTACTTATGCACACCATAAAGCGTTTTTATGCATACAGTCCGGATTTAGAAATAATTGTGGCTTTACCCGAAAGTAACACCTCTTACTGGGATGAATTATGTGGTAAATATCAGTTTACGATACCACACAAAATAGCTATAGGTGGGGAAACCCGTTTTCATACGGTAAAAAATAGTCTGTTGTTATCGGAAAAGAAGGAATTGATTGCCATTCATGATGGCGTCAGGCCATTTGTCAGTAATGATACTATCGACCGGTGTTTTAAACTTGCAGCCGAAAAAGGGACCGCTGTACCCTGTATGCCGATACCCGAGTCAATTAGATTGGTAAAGGATAACAGGAATTTTCCGGTTAACCGTGCTGATTACAGGCTAATTCAGACGCCACAGATTTTTCATTGGGAAATATTAAGCAAAGCTTATGAACAGCCATACATGGTTGAATTTACTGATGATGCCAGCGTTGTTGAAAAAGCTGGTTTCACGATTTATCTCACCGAAGGAAATTATGAAAACATAAAGATAACTAATCCGGTTGATGTTTTCTTTGCAGAGACATTAATAAAAATACATGGGATAGATAAGCACATAAGGGCATAACAATTATCCGGCAGTAAATTTTTTTATCCAGTAAATTAAGTAATACTTAAATTATTAAATAATATTTTAGTATTTTTGCATTCAAATAGAATGGTCTATGCATCCTGCGATATTTTTAGACCGTGATGGCACCATCATTGAGGATAGGGGGTATATTAAAGACCCGCTTGATATGGTATTTTATCCAGAAAGTTTCAGGGCATTAAAACTGTTGCAGGAATATTTTCTTTTATTCATTATTACAAACCAGCCGGGTGTTTCAAAAGGACTGATTACTGAAAAGGACGTAAGAGTGGTAAATGATTATCTTATTGAATCGTTAAAAGCGCGTGGCATTGTTATTTATGATATTTTTTATTGCCCGCATATGACCGAAGATAATTGTGCATGCAAGAAGCCAAGTCCTTTTTTTATTCATAAGGCAGCAAGGATGTATAATCTTAATCTGGCTGAATCGTATATTATTGGCGATCATCCTTCAGATGTTTTATGCGGAATAAACGCAGGCATCACCCCTTATTATTTACTTACAGGACATGGTGTAAAGCACAGGAATGAATTACCTGACGGGATAACTGTTTTTGACAATATACTTGAAGCTACGGAGAATATTATTAAACTAAAGGTTAAAATATGAATGATATTTTTGATTTACTTAAGAACAGGAGGGTTTTTTTACCAGATGAGATTGAAGTATTACTTAAGAGAAGCAAAAAGTTTACAGTTTTTAATTCGGTTGAAGAATTAAAGGTAGCTGCGCTTGGTGGTAAAGAAAACAATACTTATATGGTTAGTTATGATATACCCGGGAAGGGGAAGTATGTTGAGGCAATAATTCACAGGGTAAATAACGGGATTTCGGTTAATTATACCGAGCCATATATGCGGCGGAGAGATCCGGATACTATGATAGTTGCCGATGATTTACCGACAGATAAAACCAGATTTAAGGATAAGTTCAACTATGATTTTAATGCATTAAAACAGGAAACAATTGATTGGCTTACAGGACAAGAGCTTGCAATATTTTTCTACTTTGCCGGGAATGATAGTATTGGAGCCGGAGGAATTGTCATAGCTCCTTCGAATGCTGGCTTTTTTGCGATGGGGTTGGCTATGTTGCAGCATATTATTCCAGTCAGTCAGTTAAAGGAAGGTTTTCAAATTGAGTCGGTAATATTTGTTGCTCCTATTTTCAGGCATACACATTTTAATGGCAAGCAGGTTGTAGTTCATTACAGGAGCGACAAGATGCATGAGATGTATTCATATAATCTTTATCCGGGGCCCAGTGCAAAAAAGGGTTTATATGGAGTATTGTTAAATAAAGGAGAGAAGGAGAACTGGATTATTGCCCATTGTTCGACGGTACATGTAGTGAGCCCTTATGATAATACAATGACTTTTATGCATGAAGGTGCGAGTGGCGGGGGCAAGAGTGAAATGCTTCAGCATATTATAAAGGAAGAGAACGGTCAGGTACTAATTGGCGAAAATATTTATACACATGAAAAAAGGCTAATTAGTCTTCCTTTATTTTGTAGCTTTAATCCGGTAACTGATGATATGGCTTTATGCCATCCTTCCATTCAGAAAGACAATGGTAAGCTTACAGTTCTTGATGCAGAGAATGCATGGTTTATAAGGGTTGACAGCATCACTGAGTACGGTGATGATCCGTTTCTTGAAAAGATTACCATTAATCCAAAGAAGCCTTTAGTGTTTTTAAATATCAGGACGAACCCTGATTCTATTGCATTAATATGGGACCATGCAGAGGATGAGCCGGGCAAAAGATGTCCAAATCCGAGGGTTATTTTACCACGTGATATTGTGCCCGGTGTCATAAACAGGCCTGTAACGGTTGATGTGCGGAGTTTCGGTGTACGTACACCTCCATGTTCAAAAGAAAAACCAAGTTATGGTATTATTGGTTTATTTCATATCCTTCCACCTGCTCTTGCGTGGTTATGGAGGCTTGTTTCACCCAGAGGTTTCTCAAATCCAAGTATCGTTGGTGGTGAAGGGATGGAATCAGAAGGCGTTGGTTCATACTGGCCTTTTGCAACAGGTAAAATGATAACTCATGCCAATATGTTGCTCGAACAAATAATCAAAACTCCAAGGATGCGATATACGTTGGTACCTAATCAATATATCGGAGTATGGAAGGTTGGCTTTAAACCTCAGCTGCTTATGCGTGAATATCTTACCCGAAGAGGGAATGCCAAATTAAGAAGTGATCAATATCAGTATGCGCGCTGCCCCTTACTGGGGTATGAGCTGAATTATTTAACGATAGAAGGATCAAAAATACCTTCAAGATTCTTACAGGTTTATAAACAGACTGAGGTAGGAACAGAAGGTTACGATGCCGGAGGGCAAATATTATATAATTTTTTCAAAAATGAACTTCAGAAATATTTGCAACCTGAATTGTCAAACACCGGAAGGAGGATTATTGAGGCATGTCTGGCCAATTCTTCTGTTGATGAATACAACAAGATTATACCTATGAATTATAGTTATTCATTTTTAACATTAGAAGACTATGAGCAGGGAAATGAAACAAACGGTACTATGTAATATATTCCTAAAGGTTATTAAGTAATAATTACTGATTTTGAATAAGTTGAATTGCAAAAAATGAGAAAATATTTTCTGGTTGTTTCTGCAGTTGTTATCATGCTTTGTCTTGGAGGTATTTATGCATGGAGTATTTTTGCTGTTGAATTACAAATGCAATACGGTTTTACGTCTGCCCAGTCACAGATAATTTTTGGCTTGCTTATAAGTGTTTTCACGTTTTCAATGATATGGGGAAAAAGATTACTATACAGGTTAAGCCCAAAAATGTTATGCACAATAGCAGGAATACTTTTCTTTGCTGGAAATTACATTGCCTTTCTGTCAAAAGGCAATTTTTTTATAATATTATTTGGCGTTGGAATATTTGTGGGGATTGCAACGGGTTTTGGATACCTGATTTCGTTAATTTTACCAGTAGCAGGTTTTCCGCATAATAAAGGTCTTGTTACAGGCATTGTTACCGCTGGCTTTGGTGCTGGGGCTGTGAGTCTTTCTTATTTGTCGAGTTATTTGTTACAAAATAATATTGATATACTTAGGATAATGCTGATTATTGGAATAATATATGGAATATTGATAATTTCAGCTTCTCAAGTTTTCGGGTCATATTCCCACAATCAGGTTAAAGTTATAAGTACTAACAGGCCTTTAATTTATAACAGAGATTTTTTAACACTGTTAGCCGGTATATTTACGGGTACTTTTGCCGGATTGCTTATTATAGGTAATCTCAAATCAATAGGTTTGTTTTTTGACATTCGTGATTCAATCCTTATCAGAGGCATTGTTCTTTTCTCCATAGCCAATTTTGCCGGAAGAATTATCTGGGGCTGGATTAACGATTATGTCTCTGGTAATATACTTATACCGTCTTCTGTTTTATTAATAGGTATTTTTACTTTACTTGCCGGGCATCTTGAGCTCAGTAGCAATTTATATCAGATTCTTTCTTTCTGTATCGGATTTTGTTTCGGCGCAAATTTTGTTATTTATGCAAGGGAAACAGCCCATATATTTGGAATTGCAAATCTTGGCAACGTATATCCACGAGTTTTCCTTGGATATGGTTTATCAGGAATTATTGGTCCTTTAATTGGCGGATATCTTAATGATATAACGGGTAATTTTCGTTCAGCTTCGTCCCTGTCATTTATATTGTGCTGCGTAACATCAGTTATATTAATATATTCCAGGATTTCTGCCAGACAACAAAACAATTATAAAAAATCTATTGTTAATTAGTAACCAGAGTATTCATTGACGCCAAAATGAGCAGGATATATCTAATCGGATTTAAGGGTTGCGGGAAAACCACACTGGGTAAAAAGCTGGCTCCTGATCTGGGATTTGATTTCATTGACCTGGATGATCTGATTGAAGACAGCTATGGTCAATCCATTACTGCATTATACGCATCACTTGGTGAAGAAAAATTCAGGCACGCTGAGCTCAGGGTTTTCATGGAAATACCTGAAGGCAGGAATATGGTTATTGCTACCGGTGGAGGTTTTCCACGATGGAAGGAGAACATGAAGCTTTTACTGAGTTCGGGTATCACTGTTTATATTGAAGAAGAGAGCCGTATTCTCTTTGAAAGAAATAATAATATTTCACATCAGCGACCGGTTTTGAAAGGAATGAAAGGCGACAGACTTTTGGATCATATTAATTCCTTAAGGTTTGCTTATGAGGATATTTACAGGCAGGCTGCGATTATTTATAACAGGCATTTGATGTCATATTCCGGATTGCTGGAGGGAATTAAAAACAGGCTAATTGCCCGGCAGGCTTTGAAGCAGAATAATAGTATTTAACCCTGGTCATTAGCCATTTTTTCAAATTACTGTCATTAGAGATTATTAAGTAAAAGATCAATAATGACTAATCGGGGTTTTAATAAGAATACGGTGTTATCTGGGCCGGATTTCTTTTCTCATGAATAAGACATACGAAATCAAAAAACAAACAATGGTTGCAGCAATTAGTCCCGTTACCTGCGGCCAAACCAGCATTAAGCTCTGCCCAAGCGGCAGTGGGCCCGGCAAAGTACCATATAGCTGTTCCATTGTGAGGGGGCCGAGACTGCGTACGGAGGGCATCAACATTGTTGTAGTGGCTTCACTGAACAACTGGTTAGGAAGGATGCGCAGTAACAGTAGTTTCAATTCCTCAAACTTTATAATCTGCTGAGCGGCTGCCATCTTAGATGGTTCGAAAGCCTTAGAAACCAGATTTATGATAAGCGGATAGAAAACGGTTAAAAACAGCCAGATGGCTATACCTGAGAGGGCTGATGTTGCGGGCTGGCGAAATATTATAGAGAACAATACCGATAGATTAAGCCAGAATGCAACATAAATTATACTGATGAGGATAAAGCAAATAATGCGCAAAAATTCCTGGGCGGTGGGAGGTACGCCGATTTTAATCAAGCCCATACCCATAACCATGAATCCCAGCGTAAAAAACATTATACTGATTACTGCCAATGAGCCGGCGAATTTGGCATTAATGAAGCTGTCGCGATGAATGGGTTGCGACAATACCCTGCTTATGGTTCCCCTGTTAAATTCAGAGTTGACTGCATCAAAGCCAAGGCTAATACCGAGCAGAGGGCCTAAAAACCCTACAAACACAAAAAATGGCGGCAGAGTGCCATCGGAAGCAGTGAAAAGTTTCAGAAAGAAAAAAATGTCATTGGGATCATTAGGTTTAATGGCTTTACTGAAATTGGCCAGTGCGGTAAAAACCGAGCCAAAACAGGTGAGGGTAATAATTACGATTAGAATAACAAAACGCCAGCTTTTCACATGGTCAGAAATTTCTTTTGCCATTATCACCCTGAAAGGATGAATAATCTTATTTTCATTTTCTTTCAGCAAAAGATTTTTAATATCTGAAATTACCTTTGCTGACTTAACAGAAAGCAATGCAATAATATCAGGTACTTTCTTTTTGAGATTATTCATAATTTTTCACCTCCTTCAAAATAGCGGTAATAAATATCATCAAGTCCGTATTCTTTTTTGTTGAGGTAAGTAAGTCCTGCTCCGGCATCGACAACAGTTTTGGCCACTTCGGCCGAGATATCACGTGAACATTCTATCTGAAAGATGTCTTTATCAACAGTAATATCAATAAAACCGTCAATTCTTTGCAACATGTTTTTGAGTTTGTCTGCTGTAAATTTTTTATCAATGATTTTAATTTCAGTAATAAACGGATTTCTGGCAAAAAGTTTCTGTGACAAAGCCTGAATATTTCCTTCGGCGAGCAGTTTACCCCCGACAAATATTCCTACACGGTCGCATACCTGTTGCACCTGATGCAAATGGTGTGAAGAGAATAAGACAGTGATGCCTTCTTCTTTACTTAATTTTACTATTAGTTCAAGGAATTCACGCACACCTGACGGGTCGATACCCAAAGTAGGTTCGTCGAGAATAATGATTTCGGGGTTTTTGATTAACACATCGGCCAGACCAAGTCGCTGGCGCATACCGCGTGAATATTTGCCTGCTTTTTTGTTACCGTTACTGTTTAATCCGACGCGCCGGAGGAGCAATTCGGCTTTTTGCCGGGCCTGATTGAGCGGTAAATGGTTGAGGCGGGCCGTATAAATCAGATTTTCAATGCCGGTGAGGTCATCGTAAAATCCAATATCTTCGGGAAGGTATCCCACTTTTGATTTAACTTCAATAGGACTGGTGGTTGAATTAATACCACACACCTTTACTGATCCGCTGGTTGGTTCAGTAAGGCCTAACATCATCAATATAGTTGTTGATTTACCGGCTCCGTTAGGGCCAAGTAATCCGAATATTTCGCCCTTTTGCACAGTAAGGTTAAGATGGTCAACAGCCGTAAATGACCCGTACTGTTTGGTAAGGTCAACCAGTTCAATTATTTTATTATTCACAGTTTACCTCCTTCCGTATTTGCGGAACAGATAATAAACGCTTGTCAATGCAGCAATAATAATTAATATTCCCAGCCATCCCCAGAGCAACGGGGTTTTTACTGCCACTCTGAATGATATTTTGGATGATGTTTCAGCGGTTTTGGCTTCCATAGTTAAGCCGTAGTCGCCGGGGATTGATTTTTTATCAGCTTTAATTGTTGCAAAAACCTCTGCTTCTTTTCCCGGTTCAAGTTTGTCAACTCTATTGGGGTCAAAAATTACATCCCAGCCAGTGGGAGCTGAAAATGTAAGATTGATATTTGTTAATTCACTTGATCCGACATTTTTAACAAGTAGGACAATTCTTTTTTTGCCGCCCACAGGTGTAGATGTGCTAAGCAAACCGGTTGGGGTAGTTAGTTCAACCTTATAGGAGCCTGTGATTACTGCCTGAAGTTTTAATTCAGCTGATGTTGAGCTGGTAGCTGCCTGCACAGGGATTTCATAAGTACCTGCTTCAATATTGTCGGGCGGATCAACTTCGATGGTAATTTTTTCAGAACTGTTGGCTTCGAGTTCGACGGAGGTCACCTGTTTGTATTTGGCTTTGAAGGTAATAATCCAGCCACGAGGAACAAAAGCTGTGAGGGCATATAATTGTTTTTCGGCAGTTTGATTTTTCAGGGTTGCATTATAGGTAAATGTGGATGCAGCATGTCCCTGTAAATTAATTTGTTCGGCTGAAAATTCGGTTTTATAGGTTCCCTGTTCCGAAATAATTACTGTGAGCGGCAACGAACAGCAACCTGTTCCGATAACCTTAAATCTGTATGTGCCTTTATTGACCTTATAAGGAATATTTATTTTAAGGGAAAGGCTTTTCTTTTCTTTTGGCAAAATTGAAATCTGGCCAACATTCCACCCTCCTGATTTTAATGAATAGCTCCAGTCTTTCGGAATATCAACCGCAGCAATTTCAATATTCCGTACAGAGCTGCCGTTATTGATGACATCTATATTATATTCAATAGATTCGCCGGGGGGTACGGATATTTTGGTATAAGGGGTATATAATGTAAGATCCTGGGCTGACAATGGCTGAATCAAAGAAATTATCAGCACGATGACCACAGAAATTG
>FWPV01008362.1_pt1 | contig 18151 bp, 9 predicted proteins | sample 2228371 | NCBI WGS metagenome assembly FWPV01 (sample SAMEA103939776, study PRJEB20133) | metagenome
GCCCCGGCGCAGACCGAAGCCCTCGCGGAAGCCGTCGATACGCTGATGCACCGCATCGCCGCCCGGACCTCCGGCGCGGATCCTGCGCGCGTGGCTGTCCTCGCCTGCCTCCACCTTGCCGACCAGGTCCGGCAGCTGGAACGCGCCCGCAGCCAGGTCCTCGAGCGCATCGAGGCGATCGAGCGGCGGCTCGCTTCCGTCTCGGACGACTCCCCGGGCGCCGGCTAGAACAGCCTCTCCTGCCGCTTCAGCGTCCCGAAGCTGCCAATGTTGGCGATCACCATCGCCAGCCGGAACTGGTTCTCGCCGCTCCGCGCGCCGAAGTTGAACCTCCGGTATTGCCCGCTGAACGCGCAGCACTCGGTGTTGTATGTCAGCTGCGTGTTCACGTACTGCAGCACGCCGATCGCGTAGTCGTAGACCCCGTAGACGCCCGCATTCCAGCCGCGGCGGTTCTCGTTTCCGATCCCCAGCGTGCCTCGAAACTGATTCGACGGCGGCGACAGGATCTGTCCGGAGGGCGCGCTGCGGCAGAACGCCTCCTGCTCGAACGCTTCCACATCGCTCAGAGGCACGCAGGAGACCTTCGTGTGCCCGAAAGAGAGAAAGTAGTTGGTCGCGCGCGTGTCCACCGTCAGGCTCGTGTTGGTGATCCTTCCGCGCATCGGGTCGTAATCGGCGCGCCACTCCAGCGCGAAGGCGTCGCGCGGCTGCGCCCGCAGCACGCTCACCACCGGCGACGTCCGCCGCGGACGGTCGAGGAATGCGAAGCCCGTCAGGTCCGCCGCGCTCGCCACGACGTTCCGCTGGCCCGCCACGACCGCCCCGCCGAAATCCGGATCAAAAAACCGTTTCTGCCTCAACTCCCAGCTCATCAGGTCGCGCACCACGTTGTTGCGCCCCTTGCGCCACAGCCGCTGCGTCACTGAATACTCGATCTCTGCCGTGTCCGAAATCAGCTCGAGTTCGTCGAACCGGATCAGCCGGTCGAACCGGTTCGCGCCCGCCACCGTGCGGAACGATGCCCGCGGTTCGATCGAATGCTTCACCCTTCCGCCCATCCACCGCGGGGCGTCGAAGATGCGCACAAGCGTGGGCAGCATCAGCTCTGCGCCCGCCTCGCGCGTGAACCGGTTCATCCCCTCGCCTGTCACTTCCTTGCCCATTTCCCTCTCCATCGCCGTGCGGAAGGATGACCCGTAATAAGTGTCCCGCAGCGAGACATACGGCGTCAGATGAAACTCCTTCCAGCGCAGCGCGGTCATCAGGCGCGGCGCCAGGTCGAACCGCTCCACGAACTGCCGCGTCTGGAACAGCGGCTGGTTGCGCTGCAGCAGTCCCGCCGCAGCCGACCAGCTCACCCAGACCGGCGCCGGTCCGCGCACGATTTCCCGGTCCTGGCTGTCCCACTCGATCTGCGGCAGCTTCCGCAGCATGATCGTATCGCCTGGCGTGGCGCTCTGGAAGTTCTCCTGCCGCGTGAACACGGCATTCAGCGACTGGCCCGCCCAGTCGCGCGAGGCGTGAATCACCGTGTTCACTTCGCTGAAGACCGCTTCGTTGAAGCTTTCCGTGAAGGCCTGGCGGAAAGCGAAATTGCTCAGATAGTTCACCGTTCCCCGGGCGTAGAACCCGGCCGGCAGCAGCGCCCGCCCCTGCGCGCTCACCAGGTATCCGCCCTCCTTCACCCGGCTCCCGACATCCAGCAGCCGCCCGCGGTCGCGGATGCCGTAAATGAAGACGCTGAACTCGGAGTCCTGCGTCGGTCGCCCGCGCAGATCCACCGTATGCGCGAGCCCGCGCTGCGTGAAATACTGCGGCCTGTAACTCAGATCGTAGCTGCGGTTGATGGCCCAGAAATATCCGAGCCCGTACATCAGCCCCCGGCGGTTGCTGTTGCCGATGCTGGGAGAGAGAAACCCGCTTTTCCGCGCCCCTTCGCGCAGGTCCTTGTAAAACGCCGGCGCATAGAAAATCGGCACGCCGCGCAGCTTGAACCAGCTCCGCTGCGCGATGGCCCTCTGTCCGGGAATGACATCGATGACCGGAGCCTGCAGCTTCCACCACGGGTTGATGCCCGCGCAGTTCGTGATGGTAGCGTTGTGCAGGATGTAGCGCTGCTGGATTTTTTCCGCCCAATCCCCCTGAAGAAAAAACGGGTTTTCCGTGCGCAGAATGCCCGGCCGGTAGTCGATTTTCCCGAACGCGGCGCCGCTCACCTTGTAAAACGCCCCGCTGGCGTCATTCAGGTTGTAGTCGATCCTTTCCGCCTGAAGCTGTTCCCCGCTGACGAAGTTGACATACCGGACCCGCCCGCGCGCCTCGGCTACGCCCGTCTCCTGGTCGTAGTCGATCTCCTCCGCCCGGAGCCACATGTCGCTCGTCTCGATTTCGGCGTTGCCCCGAAGCCGGTAACGGCTGCCTTCCCGTTCCTGCTGCAACGCCCGGACGACCACGATCCCTTCCGGCGGCGGATCCCTGCGTTCGATCACCGAAGCTTTCTCGTAGGAGGGGAACAGAGGCTGGGAGAGCGCCAGCGGCAGCAGGCAGGCGCCCGAAGCCGCCAGACGCAGCAGTCCGCTCCATGTTCCCGCCGCCGGCGCTGGATGAAAAAAGACGTGACAAATCCGCCCGATTATGTTATTTACTGAGTGATACGCACGGCGCAGACGTGCCTCGGAACGCCGTCGTCGGAACAAGGGATCGCTCAAGGCTCAAACCTAGCACGAGCAGAAAGAAGCCCGCAAGACGGGCTCGGAAGACTGGGGGAGCCGCGGGCCGCAGTAACAGGGCAGGACGCCTTACGGGCGTCTCCGGCGTTTCGGAGGCATGGCATGACGTGCAGATACTGCGGGGCGCAGATTTCCGAAGACCAGGTTCGTTGCGGGCGTTGTCAGAGGCGGCTGGGCGGGGGTCCAGACCCCAGGCCCGGAACCTCGGCGCAATACGTGGCCGCCGCCGTCGCTCCGGAGGTGGCCGAAGATCCCATCGCGAAAGCCCGCGCCCGGTTTTATGTCGCTGAAGGCGGATCCTCCGTCCGCACCACGGCGCCTGTCCAGCCGCCGCTGTTCGCCGTGCCGGGCAAGCTCGTCGGCCTTGAGGAATACCTGCCGGCTCCGCCCCGCAGGCGCGCGCCGGCCAGGAGAAGCGGCAGGACTGCTCCGCAGCCCCCCGCCGTGCAGGCTGCCTTCGACTTCGACGCGACGCCGCCGGGCGCGCACGAGTTCGCCGCGGCGCAGATGCGGATGCCCGTGGCGCCGCCTGCCCGCCGCGCCTTCGCGTTCCTGGTCGACTTCTCCTTCGTCCTTGCCGGCTTCGCGCTGTTCCTCGCGATCGTGCGCGCCATTCTCGGCCACTGGCCCGCCAGCATGGAGTTCTACGCCGCCCTGTCGGTCTGCCTGTGGTTCGTCGCTTCGATCTATCACTTCCTCCACGCGGCCGTCGGCCGCCGAACGCCAGGCCAATATGCCGCGGGCCTGAGGCTTGTCACCCGCGAGGGCCGGCCCGGCGAGCCCATTCATCGCGTCAAGCGCGTCATCTCCAACACTGTGCCCGTCGTCAGCCTGATGGGCGCCGCCTGGGCTGCGTTCACGGAGGAGCACCTGACCTTCGCCGACCTCATCACCGGCACCTATCTCACAGCGCGCGGTCGGGAGTGACAACACAGCTCCGCTTGGCCATGGCTGCCTTCGGAGCATTGCTCCGGCGCCCTCGTAGGATTTGCCTCCGGAGACGCCATGCCTACGGATCGAGGCGCTCCCACAAGAGCCGCTCCTCTCGGTAAGGATCGAAAAGTACACGGCACTGCGCGTTGATCTCCATCGTCGGCCGTTTCGCCAAATCGTAGGGCGGCCAGGCAGGCTGCCCATCGGCGGACGGTCGGCCGCTTCTGGCGAATGCTGCCCACATCTGGCTCATGTTGCGCGCCGTGGCAATGCTCTCTGGCCGCGTGATCGCCATCATGCCCGCTTCGCCTTGCCGGCCCGGCTGTTGGACCAGATAGAACTTATAAGAGATCTCCAGTGCATGGGCAGCCCCAACTTTGCGCTGCGTGCCGGGCACCAAAGCGTCAGACTCGTGCGTGAATAGATACAAATAGACGGGCGCACCACCTTGGGCGCACTTCCGCTCGGCGAGCGTCACCGTGCCGATTCCAAACATCCGCGCCGTGGTGATGGCGATATAGAGATCAGCAGGCGAAGCATCCGGCCGGCTCTTGCGGTACGTGTCATACACAGCCTCCGCATGGCCGCCCAGGTCGGTCGCAAGCCGCTCTTTGAGTGCCTTCTCGGTCAATTGAAACACTTCCGTGTTGCGTTGCTGCTGGAAAAAGAAGATGGTCTCGTCCCGGTTATATCCCGTGATCAGCGGCTTGTGCTTTGAGATCTCCGGCGCCACCGGGTCGAACGGATGCTGCGGCAGAACTGTTCCGTCGACAACGGGCCCGAACCCGCCCGGCCGGGCATTCCCTGCGATTCCCCGCCGCCCGCCGGCGTTGGTCAGCGGACCGGCGCCCGGCGCGTTGGCCAGCGCCAACTGCACTTCCAGCAGCGTCTCTGCGGGAACCTCCAGCAGCTTGCGCCATTCGCTCCTGCTGAGGCCCAACTCTTTCAGCACCAGCCGCGCCGTTTCTTCCGCCGTCTCGCGCGGCATCATGCGGATGCCGGGTCCGCTTTCGATTGAGGCCGCGTGAAAACACGGAGCGGCTGCCGGCATGGCATACAGGCAGGACGTCTTCGCCCCACCCCCGCTTTCGCCGAAGATCATCACGTTTCCTGGATCGCCCCCGAACGCCTCGATGTTCTCGTGAACCCATCTCAGGCCCTCGCAAATGTCAAGAACCCCTTGATTCCCGCTGGTCGCGAATTCCTCCCCGTCCACCTCGCCCAGGTAGAGAAACCCCATCAGGCCGAGACCGTGATTGGTTGCCACAACCACGACATCCCACGCGCGGGCCAGATTGCTGGCGTCCTGATAAGGGGCGCTGCCCGATCCGGTCGTAAACCCTCCGCCGTGGCTGTAAACCAGCACCGGCCGCTTCTTTCCGTCTGCGGCTGGCGTCCAAATGTTGAGATAGAGACAGTTCTCGTCCGGTGCAGGCTCCGGTCCGCGTGCCATTTTCCGGCCGGGCTGCAATGAAGGAGGTCCGGGCAGCAAAGCGTCCCGCACCCCGCTCCAGGGCTGCAGCGGCGGCGCTTTCCTGAACCTGTTGCGGCCCGCGACCGGCCCTGCGTACGGTACCCCTTTGAACGTGACCAACCCGTCGCCACGTATGCCGCGCACGCGCCCAAACCGCGTCTCCACCACGGTGAATTCGGCCTGCTCCTGCGTTACGCCTGCAGCTCCGCGGCCGACGATGGCTGCACCGACCGCCATCAGATCGCGCCTCCTCAGTGGCGCCCATGGGCTTCCTGAATCGCCATGCACCGCTGTCGCTCCCTCCGCAATCCGGAACCTCGCCGCCATCACCTCAGAATCAGTTCGTCATGGGGATAGAACTGATCCACGTTTTTCGGCGTCACCAGTTGATGGCGCACGAACACCGCCGGAGGTGTCGGCTTGTAGGTCAGGATGTCTTCGGCTAGCTTCAGCAGCCATGCCCCGTATCGCTCGGGAAAATAGGCCACCGAGGCGATGAACCGTGATGGCCGCCTCAGCTCGTCGCGGCCCTCGGGCGCTGCGTTCTGTCCGGCTGCCACGCAATGATCGGCCCTGCCGCTATCTTCGAACGCGCGCAGCGCCCCGAGAACGCTGGCATCATTGATGCCGCTCACAATACAGCGCCGGGCCCGCGATGCCCTCAGGTACTTCTTCACTGCGCGATGCGCGGGATCGAAGCAGCCGTCGCCATCAAGATACACGACAGGGCAGGACTCCAGGTCAGGCAGCGTCTCCACGATGCCAGCCAGGATTCCGGTCAGGCGCGCCCTGGGCACCGGACCCGCACGCGGCAACTCCATCAGAAGAATCTCCTCCGCCTGTCCGTCCCAGTTCTGCTGAACCCACCTCCCCAGCGCCCGGCCGCCGATCAATCCCGCCTGATAATTGTTCGCTCCAAAAAACACTGCGCCGGGATGCGGAATCTCAACAGCAATCACGGGGATTTTCGCCTCGCTGTATTTTGCCGAAAGCACCGGGGCGATGTCTTCGTTGGTTTGAAACTCGATCACCAGATCGCACCGCTCCTTGATGAAGATCTCCGCGTTCCGCAAGGCCACTTTGGGGTTGTAGCGGTTGTCGAGCGCCAGCAGCTCGATCGTGCCCAGCCTCTCGGCCTCCTGCTTCAGGCCCATCGTCACTTGCTGAGAAAACAGGTAATCGGAGCCTTGCGCTGCGTAGCCGATCTTGTATCGCCTGGACTTGTGCTGGTGAACGGTGCAGCGGTATTCCCGCGCGCTCACCTTTTCGATCAGGCCCGTACGCTCCAGCGTATACAGCAGACGGAACACCGTGTTCTTGCTGTGTCCGGTGCGGTCCACGATGTCTTTCAGACGCAGGATTTCGCGCGGCGTCCCGAATGCGCGCAGGACGTCCACAGCATGGGCCACCGATTGAATGAAATACGGATCCCGGCCTTCCATCATCGCCGTAACACCCAGCTCCCGTAAGCAGTAATAGCCTAACGCAGAGTATGACAGCATGGAACAGTTTTGTGACGATTCTCTCACCCAACTGCTGCTAAGCCCAAGTGTTGGGCCGCAATTGCAGAGCCGCTGGCAGACGTTCCTGCGCCGCCTCCGCCCCGTGGTTCACCTGCGCGCATCCCGAAAGAGCCCTGGTTTGACATTTCCAAACCAGATCTCGAAACCCGAGCCCGGGCCTGAGCCGGCAGCAAGGGGCCCAAGAAAGACGAAAAACTCTTTTATCTTTTCACGTGTTCCGCACCCAGCAGCAGGGGCCGCATGCAGTGAGCCGGAGACCAAATCTGCCCAGAGTTCGGGGCAGACGTGGCCGCGTATCCAGTAATGTGCCGCCGTTAACGTTCGCCAAATCATTCTTCTCCCATGAGATAAGCCGGAGTGATCCAGACCCGTCCGGAACCGGGCGCCAACCGCCGTGAAGCTCCTACGCATGCTGCCCGCCGTAATGCTTGCCAGGACGCTATCTGTTATCAGAGAAGCTTGGCTGCCGGTCTGAGCGCGCAGGCAACCGCCCCGGCGCGTCTCCGGGGCGATCTGTTGCTGATTTCTCTTGACTCCCTCGCAAAAGTCGCATTAGCATCCAACACAAAGCCGAATCGGCTTTTGGCGCAGGCGGCGAGCCGCCGCCAGGGGAGATTTGAGGGATGAATGGAAATACGGATCTGCCCGACCGTCCAGTCCGCTCGTTGACTCACCTCGAAACCCTCCGGCCCGGGCCCGTCCTGCCGGCGTCAGCGTACTCCGGGGGGTAATTTGATGAGACTTCAAGCAACCAAGTTCGTTGTGCTTTTGGCTGTGGCGGCGCTCGCGCTGTCCGGCCAGGAATTCCGCGCAACCATCAATGGCACGATCACCGATCCGACAGGCGCGGTGGTGCCTGGCGTGACCGTTGAAATCCGCAACCTGGCTACCAACGCACTGTTCACGGCGCAGACGAATGAGGCTGGGCTGTACGTCGCCCCGTTCATTCCCCCTGGCCGGTACACGGTCTCTGCCGGCCGGGAAGGCTTCAAGCGCGCTGTCCGTGAGGACGTCGAGGTCCGAGTCGGAGACCGCCTCCGGATCGACTTCCAACTGGAGCTGGGCGGGGTCACGGAAAGGGTCGTCGTCTCCGCCTCAGCCGAATTGCTGGAAACGAGCACCGCGGCGCGCGGACAGGTCATTGACTCGCAGAAAGTGGCCGAGATGCCTCTGCTCGGGCGCAACCCCTTCATGCTGGCTGTGCTTGCGCCGGCGGTTCAGTACGTGCCCGCTTTGGCCAGCCGCTCCAACCGCCCCTTCGACAACGGCGGCATGGATTCCTTCTCGATCAACGGCGGCCGCCAGTTCACTAACGAGTTCCTCCTTGACGGCGTGCCGAACACGGGCACTGAAACCAATCAGCCTGGCAACCTGAGCTTCGTCCCGAGTCCGGACGCCACGGAGGAGTTCAAGGTCCAGACCAATGTCTACGACGCTCAATACGGGCGCACGGGCGGCGGCGTCATCAACGTCAGCCTCCGCAGCGGCACCAACGATTTCCACGGTGCGCTCTATCACTACTTCCGCCACGACAAGCTGAACGCCAACACCTTCGAGGCTAATCTGGCCGGCTCTCCTAAGCAGACCTTCCGCTGGAACCAGCCGGGCTTCCGCTTCGACGGCCCCGTCCTGCTCCCCAAGCTTTACGACGGGCGCAACCGGACGTTCTTCATGTATTCCTGGGAGCGCATCAAGAGCAGCATTCCATTCCCGCAGACGCAAACCGTTCCAACTCTCGAGCAGCGCGCGGGCGATTTCTCCAGGACGGTGCAGATTAACGGTCAGCCGATCCTCGTCTACGACCCGGCCACGCTGAGATCGACCGGCTCGGGCTGGGTGCGCGATCCCTTCCCCGGCAACCGCATTCCCGAAAACCGCTGGGATCCAGTGTCGCGCAACATGCTCAAGTTCATCCCTCTGCCGAACACTGCCGGCGACGCCCGCGGCTTCTTCAACCTCGTCGTTGCTCCGAACCCGCGGACGGACCGCTACGACCAGCAGATCCTGCGCATCGACCAGATGATCGGTTCAAAGCATCGCCTCTTCGGCCGCTGGATCTACAACGACCGGTACGAGACGAATTCCACGGCCGGCTTTGATATCGCCTCTTCAGCCTGGTACAACCACTGGCGGATCAACAAGGGTGGCGGCGTCGATCTGACTTCCACGATCAATCCCTCGCTCGTGTCCAACTTCCGCCTCGGCTACATCCGGCACGAATTCGCCGTGGCGCACCATGCGGATAATTTCGATCCGGCGCAGCTCGGCTTCCCCAGCTCGCTCAGCGCGCAACTGCCGCGCAAGTCATTTCCGCGAATCACTTACACCGACTATACGACATTCGGACCCAACTGGGGCAACGGCAGCGTGTTCAGCTTCTCCGACCAATGGTCGATCTCCGAAACTCTCAACAAGCTGATCTCGCGCCATTCGCTTAAGTTCGGGTTCGAAGGGCGCCTGAAGCTGGACAACCAGCAGAATCCCGCCTCATGGTTCGGGGTCTTCTCGTTCACGCGAGGTTTCACGCAGCGGGATCCGCTACGTGCCGAGGCAGCCGCCGGCAATTCCTTCGCCTCGCTGCTGCTCGGCCACCCGGCCAGCGGATTCATCCCCATCCGTCCCGCCCTGGCGCTCGGCTCGCGCTACTACGGACTGTTTCTCCAGGACGACTGGCGGATCACAAACAAACTCACCGTCAACCTCGGCCTCCGTTGGGACTACGAATCGCCCATCAGCGAGCGCTACGACCGCCAGAACCGCGGCTTCGACTGGCAGGGCCAGAGTCCGCTCCAGGTGCCAGGCATGAGTCTGCGAGGACGCATCCTGTTCACTGACGAAAACAACCGCCTCCCGTTCCGGCGCGATCTGAACAATATCCAGCCGCGTATCGGTGTCGCATACCAGTGGACATCGAAAACCGTCTTCCGCGGCGGCTGGGGCGTCAGCTACCTGCCCACGTTCGACGTCGGCCAGTTCAACGGCTTCAGCATGGACACGCCTTACGTCGCTTCGATCGACGCGGATCTCACTCCCGCCGGCCAGTGGAACAATCCGTACCCCGCTGGCGTCGCCCCGCCGCTAGGCCGCCAGACCACGATGCTCGGCCTCAGCTTCACCTACTCCTGGCCGGACCGCGTGATTCCGTACGTCCACCAGTACTCCTTCGGCCTGCAGCACGAGCTGCCGTTCCGCATTCTGGTCGACGCCTCCTATGTCGGCTCACGCACGCTGTCGCTGCAAACGTCGAAGCCGATCAACGCCGTGCCAGCCGATAAGCTCTCCATGCGGGACGCTCTGCTGACCCGCGTCCCGAATCCGTTCGCTGGCCTGCTGCCAGGCACCGCTTTCAACGCAGCTACGGTTCCGCAACAGCAACTGCTGCGGCCATTCCCGCAGTACAACGACATCACAGAGGCCAACCGCACCATCGGCAAAAGCTGGTACGACAGCTTCCAGCTCCGCGTCGAGAAGCGCCTCACGCATGGTTTCCACCTGCTATTCAGCTATACGATCTCGAAAACCCTGGAAGCCGTCGGCTACCTCAACGGCCAGGATCCATTCGGAGCGCTCGCCAAAGTGCTGACGACTTTTGACACGCCGCAGCGCGCCACGCTCAGCGGCGGTTACGAGCTGCCGTTCGGCAAGAACTCTTCCAACGGCCTCGTCAGGCAGGTCCTCGGCGGCTGGCAGTTCAACTGGATCGCCACTTTCCAGACGGGCCTGCCCGTGGCCATGCCCGGCAATGCCGTCAGCTCTGGAGTCAACCCGAAGATCAACAACCCCACCAGCGCGCGCTGGTTCAATACATGCACGCTCACGCTCACCGGTGTGCGGCAGAGCTGCGCCAGCCCGGACGAGCCCGTTGCCTGGCTCGTGCAGGACCCCTATGCGCTGCGCACGCTCAGCTTCCGCCACCCCAACGTACGCACGCTGCGCGCACCTCTGGTCGACTTCTCCGTGTTCAAGCTGTTTTCGATCACGGAGCGGGTCAAGTTGCAATTCCGCGCCGAATCGTTCAACCTGACCAACACGCCCTGGTTCGGCGCGCCGAACACTACATTGGGCTCGGCCAACTTCGGCGTCGTTTCACCCTCTCAGGCCAACGACCCGCGCAACGTCCAGTTGGCTCTTCGCTTGATGTTCTGACCTTGCCGCACTCGCAACGGACAGACGCAGAGCGGCTGTTGCAGGCTGCTCTGCGTCCCCTCCCGGGGCCGATTCCCTCCAGGACGGGCAAGCGCGCCCCCGGGTTCCTTCTGCCTGCACGCTCTGCGGGCAAACGAAGTTCACCGGAATCAGATTGCATTCATGTGGAGGTTCTCATTCATGCAGCGTCGTTCGTTCCTTCAGGTCCTACCCGCGGCCGCCGCGGCAAGTCACACCTCAGGTGGCGGCAGCGCACAAAGCTCGATCCCGGCGGGATCTCAAATGGCACAAGAATTTCTCCACCCGCCCGCCGGTGCGCGCCCACGCACGTGGTGGCACTGGATGAATGGCAACATCACCGCCGATGGCATCACGAGGGATCTGGAAGCCATGGCCCGTATCGGCGTGCGCGGCGTACAAATCTTCCAGGTGGGCACCGGGATCCCAAAGGGTCCGGTGGACTACGGCAGCCAGGAACACGTCAAGCTTCTCGAACATGCCTTCCGCGAAGCTGAACGGCTGGGCATTGAATGCGACTTGCATAATTGCCCCGGCTGGTCCTCCAGCGGCGGTCCGTGGAATCGGCCCGAGCACTCGATGAAAATCATCACTTGGAGCGAGACCTGCGTGCAGGGCGGAGCCCGTGTCACTCTCCGGCTGCCGGAGCCCCCGGCTCGGCTGAACTTTTACCGCGACATTGCCGTGGCCGCCTTCCCCGCTCTGGAAGGCGAAGACCGCCCCCTGCGATCTCGGGTGCGTTCCGTCCGCGCTTCTCTGTCCGAAAACGCGGATCTTGCAGCGCTCGACGCTGCCGGGATGGACTCCCTGTTCGGGAACGATCCCCGCAATGGGGTGCCCGTCCAGTTGGCGGCAGGCCTGAAGAGTGCCGCCATCCTGATCGAATTCGATGAACCCGTTCCGGCCCGCTCCTTCTCTTGCCACGCTGTCGTCTCCGGCCCCGCGGGCGGAGGCTTCGGAGGCCCTGGCGGCGCGGCTTCGCTGGAAGTCTCCAGCGACGGGAATCGGTTCGAGAAAGTCGCGGATCTCAGCCTCCAGCTTGGCCCCATGCTCGACGGTTTTCCGTTGGCGCCTGCTACGGCAAGCTTCCCTGCCGTGCGGGGCCGCTTTTTCCGCGTTCTTCTCCCCCCGAACCGCCGTGTCAGTTCTTTCACCCTGTCGGCGGCGGCACGCCTGAAAGACTGGCCCGTCAAAACGAACTGCTTGCACCATGCCCGCGGACGGGGCGAAGAGCTGTTTTCGGCCACGCCCGATGTCCATCCAGCCTCCGTCATCGATCCGGCCCGGATCTTGGATCTCACCTCCCGCATGCAGCCCGGTGGGCAGCTCGATTGGGACGCCCCCCCAGGCGCTTGGACCATCCTCCGCATCGGCTACACAACGACGGCGCGCACCAATCATCCCGGCCCGGACGGAGGCGTCGGCCTCGAGTGCGACAAGTACAGCGCGGAAGCAATGGAGCATCATTTCTACGGCTTCTTCGGGCCCATGCTCAAGGACCTCGAACGGCTCGGCAGACGTGGTCTGGCCGGCGCACTCATCGACAGCTATGAGGTCGGCATGCAGAACTGGACCGATCGCATGCGCGAGGAGTTCCGGAAGCGCGCCGGCTATGACCTGTTCCCCTATCTGCCCTGCTTCACCGGCCGCATCGTCGGCGGCATCGAAACCTCCGAGCGCTTTCTGTGGGATCTGCGCCGCGTCCAGGCCGACATGATGGCCGATCATTACTACGGGAAATTCACCGAGCTCTGCCACAAACACGGCATCAAGTCCTACACCGAACCTTACGACGGCGGCCCCTTCGAAGAGATCCAGATTGGCACCCGAATGGACGTCAACATGGGCGAGTTCTGGTTCGGGCGCAAGAACAACCTGGACCGCAGCATGAAGCTCGCTTCTTCCATCGCCCACCTGACGGGCCAGAAGGCCGTAGGCGCTGAGGCCTTTACCGGCATGCCCACCTTCAGCCGCTGGCAGGAGCATCCCTACGCCATGAAGGCCCAGGGCGACTGGATGTTCACCCAAGGCCTGACTCTTTGCATCTTCCACCGCTACGCTCACCAGCCTCACCCCAGCGCCCTGCCAGGCATGACCATGGGCCCGTGGGGATTCCATTTCGACCGCACCAACACCTGGTTCGAAAAGGCCGCCCCCTGGATCGACTACCTCAGCCGCTGCCAATACCTGCTCCAGCAGGGCCAGCCAGTCGCCGATCTGCTTTACTATGTCGGCGAGGACGCCCCGCTGGATACGCCTGATCCGGCCAGCCTGAATCCGCCGTTGCCGCAGGGCTACGACTTCGACTTCATCAATACGGAAGTGCTATTACGCGGAGCCCGCGTCGAGCAGGGCCGCATCGTTCTGGCCAGCGGCCCGCAGTACCGGCTCCTGGTGCTGCCTGAGCGCCGTACGATGACCCTGCGCGTGCTGCGCCGCCTCCATGAGCTCGTCCGCGCGGGCCTGTGGTTGTGCGGCCCGAAGCCTGATCGTTCACCGAGTCTCGCCGATCAGAACACCGCTTCCGAGTGGAGCCGCCTCGCCGGCGAACTCTGGGGCAACACCGATGGCACCGCCGTGAAAGAGAACCGCCTCGGCCAGGGTCGCGTCTTTTGGGGCGAGCCGCTCGGGTCAATTCTCTCTCAAATGCGCGTGCCGCCCGATTTCGAGTGCACCTCGCAATCCGGCGACGCGCCAGTGAATTTCATCCACCGCCGCACGGCAGAAGCCGACATCTACTTCATCGCCTGCCGGCGCCGTCAGCCGGAAAGCCTCGTCGCCAGCTTCCGTATCTCCGGTGCGCAGCCCGAATTCTGGCTCCCCGATTCGGGCCGCATCGCACCAGCCCCTGTTTTCGAAGAGAAAGACGGCCGCATCAGTGTTCCGCTTCAGCTCGATCCGGCGGGTTCGGTGTTTGTTGTCTTCCGCCGTGGCCCTGCAAGGCCAGCCGTGCGCCTTGTACGGGAGGCCTCGACTCCCTCGCCTCTCCTCTCTGCATCTCCTTATCCGCGCCCCGCGCGGGGCCGCTACGCTCAGCCTGCGGGAGATTTCACCATCACCACATGGGTCCGTCCCGACACCTACGCCATCCTCGGCTCGTCGGCTGCGGCGGCGCCCGGCATGATGGGCGCCCCCACGAGCTTCGTCTTTTACCCGCCCGACGGGGAAACGGCCTACGGCAAGGGCCACGCCGCCTGCGGACTGGTGGCCGGCCGAAACGGCGTGAGCGTCGTCGAGCGCGCAGGCGGGAGCATCGCGACGGTCCTTCAGGCCGACATCGGCCTGCCCGGCTGGACCCACATCGCGCTCGTCTATTCCGGCAACACGCCTTCGCTGTACATCGACGGCAAGCTCGCCGCGCAGGGCAAACCATCCAGCCGCATTGTCCATCCTGGTCTCGGCGAATCGTTCCAGGACGACGGCGCCGGGTACCTCGAAGGCGATCACACGACGCCTGAACTCGCTCCCCGCCCGCTCAGCGCCACCGAAATCGCCTCGCAGGCTCAACACGGTCCGCCGCCTCTGACTCCTCACCGCAGGGTCGAACTGGTCTGCCACCCCAGATCCGGCCTGCTTCTCTGGCAGCCTGGCGAGTATGTTGCTGAAGGTAGCCGGCCGTGGCGGATCAAGGCCGCTTCCCTGCCTCCGGCGCTCGCCATTCGTGGACCATGGACCGTAGGCTTCCCGCCCGGACTCGGCGCGCCTTCCTCCATACGGCTCGATCAGCTCATCTCGCTCCACCTGCATTCCGATCCCGGCGTGCGCCACTTCAGCGGCACCGCGGGCTATGAAACGTCTTTTGAATGGAATGTTTCCGCCGCGCCCTCCCATCGCGTCTTCCTCGATCTCGGCCGCGTCGGCTTCATCGCCAAACTCGCGCTGAATGGCAAGCCGCTCGGCACGCTTTGGAAGCCGCCCTTCCGCATCGACATCACCGAAGCCCTTCAACGCGGCGCAAACCGGCTGCGCGTCGAAGTGACCAACCTTTGGCTGAACCGCCTGATCGGCGACGAGCAACTACCGCCCGAGAACGACTATGGCACTTCCGGCGGACGCGCCGGCTTCGGCAATGCCATTGCGAAATTGCCCGGCTGGTACATCAAAGGACAGCCCAAGCCGCCCGGCGGCCGCGTCACCTTCACCACCTGGAAACACTGGTCCGCCGACGCTCCGCTCTCTGAATCCGGCCTCATCGGCCCCGTCGTGCTCGAAGTGGCCGAGTTCTGGTCCCTGCCTTTGCAGACGTAAGCTGCCGCTGGCGCACCGGACAGTCTCATCGCAGGCACGACGCTGCGCCACGCACCGTGACTGGTTCAGGATCTCGAGCACAGCGGACGGTCCTGGCCCCGGCGCGCCCATCCTGGCTGCCGGCCCCAATCGGATGGCACGCTTCTCAACGATGCGGCTCTGGGGCCGTGCGTTCTGCCGCCTCACATCCCCCTAGATTCAGACCTGAAACTCTGATATAGAGAATAGCCGGAGAGTTTCTGGCGGCCTCATGCGGAGAAAGTCATACCGGCTGGACGAAAACGGACTGGAGGCGCTCATCGCGCGCCTCCGCGAGCAGGGCTACACGGTCTACGGCCCGAAAGCCGACGACTCGGCCCTGCACTGGCGGCCCATCGCGGGCTGCGCGGATCTGCCGCGCGGCTGGACGCAGGAGCTGGCGCCTGGGCGGGCGAGGCTCGTGCCCGACAGCAGCAGCGCGATGTTCCACCACTGGACGTGCGCGGAAGGGCTGAAAGCCATCCTGCACCTCTCGATCGTCCGCGTGATGGCCGCGCGGCGCGACAACGGCGCCTTCCGCATTCTCGACAATCCCCCGCCGGCGGAGAAGTGCGCCTTCCTGGGCGTGCGCCCGTGCGATCTGGCGGCGCTGGCGATCCTGGACCGCGTCCTGCTCGGCGACCGCTACGCCGACGACATCTACCAGGCGCGCAGGCAGGGCGCGTTTCTCGTGGCGATCCATTGCCAGCAGTCCGCGCCCACCTGCTTCTGCGCCTCCATGGGCAGCGGGCCGCGCGCCCGCACGGGGTTCGACATCGCTCTGGCCGAGTTCGTCGAAGGCGAAGCCCCCGAATATTTCGCCGAAGCAGGCTCGCCTGCCGGGCTCGACATGCTCGAGGCCTGCGGCGCCACGCCTGCCCCTCCGGAATGGGCGCGCTCCGTCGAAGAAGGCTGCACGCGCGCCGCCGCGGCGCAGACGCGGCGCGTGGACGTCCACGCAGCGCCGCAATTGATCGACGCCCTGTTCGAAAGCCCGCACTGGGAGCAGGTGGCGCGCCGCTGCCTCGCCTGCGGCAACTGCACTTCCGTCTGCCCCACCTGCTTCTGCGTGAATTATGAAGACCGCACCTCGGTCGATGGCCTCGAAGCGGAGCGGTGGCGGTTGTGGGACTCCTGCTTCACGCAAGGCTTCACGTACATCCACGGCGGCAGCGTGCGCGCCAGCGTCAAAGCGCGCTACCGGCAGTGGCTCAGCCACAAGCTGGCCCGCTGGCAGGCGCAGTTCGGCACGCCCGGCTGCGTCGGCTGCGGCCGCTGCATTGCATGGTGCCCCGTGGGGATCGATATCACCGAAGAATTCCGGCAGCTCCAGCTTAGCGCTGCGGCGGCTGCTTCATACCCGATCAAGGATTGAACCATGGCTCCCGCTGAAATGAAGAACGTGCTCACCTCGCACCCCTTCCTCGAGGGGCTGCCCGAGAAATACATTGACATGCTCTCGAAGCTCGCCTTCGAAGTGCGCTTCGAGCAGGACGAGGTCATCTTCCGCGAGGGCGATCCATCGAGCCTGTTCTACCTGATTCTCGAAGGCAAGGTCGCACTCGAGATGGGCGCGCCCGGCCGGCAGATCATCATCCAGACTCTGGAGGCGGGCGATGAGCTCGGCTGGTCGTCGCTGCTTGAAAACACGACCAAGCAGTTCCGCGCCCGCTGCGTGGAGCCCGTCCGGGCGCTCGCCTTCGATGGCGCGCGCGTCGTCAACCTCTGCGAGGAGGATCACGAGTTCGGCTACCACATCATGCGCCGCGCCCTCGCTCTGGTCGCCGAACGGCTCCGCGCCACCCGCTTCCAGGCGCTCGATGTGTACTCGCCCAAGGGGGTGCGCGCCCAATGAGCGTCGCTGCCTCTCCCGCCGCTCCGCCCTTGCGCCCGGTGATGGAGCCGGTGCCGTGCCGCGTCACCTCCGTCGCCAAAGAAACGCACGACACCTTCACTCTCGCCGTGGCCCCGCCGCCCGGAGATCCGATCTCGGCTTTCGAGCCCGGCCAGTTCTCCATGCTCTACGTCTATGGCGTCGGCGAACTGCCCATCTCGATTTCCGGCGATCCGGCTGTGCGCGAATCGCTCACCTACACCATCCGCTCCGTCGGCCAGGTCACCTATCAATTGGTCACACGCCAGCCGGGCGACTTCATCGGCGTGCGCGGCCCCTTCGGCTCCAGCTGGCCGCTGAAAGAAGCCCGCGGCAAGAGCGTGCTCATCGTCGCCGGCGGCATCGGTCTCGCGCCGCTCCGGCCGGCCATCTATTCCATCCTCCGCCACCGTGGCGATTACAACCGGCTGGTCATCCTCTACGGCAGCCGCAGCCCGCGCGACCTTCTTTATAAAAAGGAATTCGCCGCATGGGGGCTGCTCCCGGACACGCAGGCGCTCTGCACGGTGGACTATGGCGGAGTCACCTGGCGCGGCCATGTCGGCGTCGTCACCACGCTGTTCCGCCACGTCCGCATGCAACCGAAAGAGACCGTCGCCATGATCTGCGGCCCCGAGATCATGATGCGCTACGCCGCCCGCGAGCTCGAAGCCCGCGGCCTGCCGCCAGAACAGATCTATCTGTCGATGGAGCGCAACATGAAATGCGGCGCCGGTTTCTGCGGCCACTGCCAGATGGGCCCGTACTTTGTCTGCAAGCACGGCCCCGTATTTTCCTATCCCCAGATCAAGCCCTACCTGGATCTCTATGAGCTCTAACGGAACCAAGCCACGCATCGCCGTCTTCAAGTTCGCCAGTTGCGACGGTTGCCAGCTCAGCCTGCTCGACGCCGAAGACGAGCTGCTCGCCGTCGCCGGCGCCGTCGAGATCGCGTATTTTCCCGAAGCCAGCCGAAAGATGCAGAAGGGCCCCTACGACATCGCGCTGGTTGAAGGCTCCATCACAACGCACCACGACGCCGAGGCCATCCAGCGCATCCGCCGCCAGGCCAAAACGCTCATCACCATCGGCGCCTGCGCCACCGCGGGCGGCATCCAGGCCCTCCGCAACTGGCACGACACGGCTGAGTGGGTCCGCCTCGTCTACGCCAAGCCGGATTTCATCT
>FWPV01008363.1_pt1 | contig 18151 bp, 18 predicted proteins | sample 2228371 | NCBI WGS metagenome assembly FWPV01 (sample SAMEA103939776, study PRJEB20133) | metagenome
ATACAGAGTTGAAATTGCAGTATGTTTCGACCTGTCTTTTTAGCTATAGCCTTGGCTTCCGGCCTGCTGTCTTTTGCCCAATCTCAAGTACCCTTTAACCTGAGCTTGCACGACCGCCCTGTGAATGGCCTTAGCGGACTGCATTCCTTTGCCTATGGCCAACACGGCGATTTCATACTAACCCTAGGAGGCCGAACCGATGGCATCCATGCCCGCCAGCCTTTCGCGGCTTTTCAGACTTCAGGCAATAACCTAAAGATTAGACTCTGGAATACCCAAAGCGATCAACTCTTGGAGACCGGCCTGGGCAGCCTAAGTCTCAACCTGCAAGAACAGCTGCAAAGCACTAACATGAACTTTCACCAGCGTGGTGATACTTTATACATCGCAGGTGGCTACGCCTATTCGGCCAGCAGCCTAGACCATAAGACTTTCCCTTTCCTTTGCACCATTGAGCTGGGCCGACTCATCGATTCCATGCAAAACAACGGCGATATCAGTCCGGCATTCCAGCAAATTCAAGACAGCTACTTTGCCGTTACCGGCGGACACCTTGCCCATATTAGCGAGGATTTCTACCTGGTAGGCGGACATCAATTTGATGGGCGCTATAATCCAATGGGAAACCCCACCTATACGCAAACCTATACCAATGCTATCCGGGTGTTTAAGGTGCGCGTTCAAGGCGGACTACAGGTAAGCGACAAACGCAGCATCAGCGATCCAAATCACTTACACCGCAGAGACTATAACCTGATGACCTACGCCAAAGACATGCAATCTATGGGTTTGATGATTTCAAGTGGGGTGTTTCAGGCCCAACAAGACTTGCCCTTTCTCTACCCGGTTTTTATTGATTCCATGAGCTATAGCCCGCGAACTCACTTTAGCCAATACCTTAGCCATTACCACAGCGCAAGTGCCACGGTATACGATGCCGCGCACGATGAAAACTACATGCTCTTCTTCGGTGGGCTCAGTCAATACTACTACAATGGCACTCAGCTGACAAAAGACGATCAGGTACCTTTTGTCAAGACCATCAGCCTACTCAAATTGACGGCTCAAGACAGCCTAGAGGAATTGGTTTTCACTACCACTATGCCTGATTTCTCAGGCGCCAGTGCAGAGTTTATCCCGGTTCAAAACCTGGCTAAAGTGCACGATGAGCTGGTTCTATTGGATTCCTTGAGCGGAGATAGCGTTTTGATAGGTTTCATTGTAGGCGGCATTCGCTCTAGCTCGCTCAACCCCTTTAGCAACAACACCATTGCCCATACCAGTGCCGACACTCGCATCAAAGAAGTTTACCTGCACCCCAATCTATCTACAGCTGTTCAGAAAATTGGCAAACCGAACCTTATTGATGTTCAACTAAGCCCTAACCCAGCCAAACACCGCATGCGCATCCATCTCAACCAAGAACCACTGCACCACCTTCGCTATACCATCAGCACCCTGGACGGGCGAATACTAGACGAGTTTTTCTCAGACAGCAAGCTGATCGATTACGAGATTCTGCTTCATCCCGGAGCCCAGACACAGGTGCTGCTTCTTCAGGTAGAGATAGACGGTCAATACCGTTATTCTAAACCCTTCGTACAGCAGAGCCGATAAGTAGCAAAGACGTAAAACAGGGAGGATAATACTTGTCACCCCCAGCATAATTTGATACTTTTGGTCAAAGCCTAAAGGAGAGTCAGATTATGGATTTGCGTATACAATCATTTGAAGAGTACCAGGCGAAATACCGCCAAAGTGTTGAACAACCGGAAGCCTTTTGGGACGAGATTGCACAACAGTTTACTTGGCGAAAACCTTACGATAAAGTAGTGGATTGGAACTTTGACGAGCCCAATATCAAGTGGTTTGTTAACGGTATCCTCAACATTACAGAAAACGCGCTGGACCGTCACCTGGAAAAACGCGGCAACAAGCTCGCCCTCATCTGGGAACCGAACGACCCCAAAGAGCGCTTGGTTCGCTTAACCTACCGCGAGTTGTATGAGAAGGTGAATCAATTTGCCAATGCCCTCAAGGCACAGGGCATTCAGAAAGGCGACCGGGTTATCCTCTACATGCCGATGATACCGGAACTCACCATTGCCGTATTGGCTTGCGCACGCATAGGCGCAGTGCATTCAGTGGTCTTTGCCGGGTTCTCAGCCAATGCCATCGCCGACCGTATCCAGGATGCCAAAGCCAAGATGGTAATTACCGCTGACGGCCTCAACCGCGGACCGAAACAGGTGCCATTAAAAAGGGTGGTAGACGAAGCCTTGGAAAGCTGCGATACCATCGAAAAAGTGATTGTTTACAATTGCCTGAACTGGTCGCCTGAGATGAAAGCCGGTCGCGATATCTGGTGGCATGACGCCATCCAGGGTATGGATACGATTTGTCCGGCAGAGCCGATAGATTCAGAAGATATGCTCTTCATCCTGTATACCTCCGGGTCTACAGGCAAACCGAAAGGCGTGGTGCATACCTGCGGCGGTTATATGATCTATGCGGCTTACTCCTTCCAAAATGTATTTCAATACCAAGAAAGCGATATTTACTGGTGTACGGCCGATGTAGGCTGGATTACCGGACATAGTTATATCGTGTACGGCCCTCTCCTCTCGGGTGCTACTACCCTCATGTTTGAAGGTGTGCCAACCTACCCCGACCCGGGACGCTTCTGGCAAATCTGCGATAAACACGGCGTAAACATATTCTATACCGCTCCAACGGCCATTCGGGCTTTGATGGCCTGCGGCGATGACCACGTGCTTTCCTACAGCTTGAATTCGCTGCGCGTATTGGGCACGGTAGGTGAGCCCATCAACGAAGAAGCCTGGAAATGGTACCATCTTCATGTAGGAAAAAGCCGTTGCCCTATTGTGGATACCTGGTGGCAGACTGAAACGGGTGGCATCATGCTTTCCGGTTTAGGCGATTTGTCGCCTATGCGGCCGGCCCACGCCGGACTTCCCTTGCCGGGGGTTCAGCCGGTGCTTTTAGACCAAGAAGGGAAAATTATTGAAGACAATGAAGTGGAAGGCTACCTCTGCATAAAATACCCTTGGCCATCTATGCTACGCACCACCTATGGCGACCATGAGCGCTGCCGCGTAACCTACTTCTCGCATTACAAAGGCTATTACTTTACAGGAGATGGCGCAAAGCGCGATGAAAACGGGCTATACCGCATCATCGGGCGGGTTGACGATGTGATCAATGTTTCCGGGCACCGCTTCGGTACGGCTGAAATTGAACAAGCGATAAACGCGAATAACCTGGTGGTGGAATCCGCTGTGGTGGGCTATCCGCATGAAATCAAAGGCCAAGGTATCTATGCCTATGTGATTTGCCAGCAGATGCCGGATGATCCGGATCAGATGAGGGCACAAATCATTGAAACCGTGACCGAGCAAATTGGTAAAATCGCCAAGCCGGAGAAGATTCAGTTTGTGAGTGGACTGCCAAAGACACGCTCCGGTAAAATCATGCGACGAATTCTGCGCAAGGTAGCCGAAGGCGAATCCGATAAGCTGGGCGATACCTCGACCTTGCTAGACCCTACCGTGGTGGATGAGATTGTAAACGGCGCCTTATGAGCAAAGCCGATATTGCCAGCCGTGAAGACGTGCTTTTTTTAATTGAACGCTTTTACGAAAAGGCCAAGCTAGACGAGCTCATCGGTAGCTTCTTTACCGAGGTGGTGGTACTGGATTGGGACCACCATATTCCCGTGATTACCGATTTCTGGACCAGCATACTTTTGGGTACCGTTCGCTATGAAGGCAACCCGATTAATCCGCACATCAGCTTGCATAAGAAGAAAGCCCTCCAGCCCCTTCACTTTGAGCGATGGTTAGACCTTTGGGAAGCCAATCTCAAAGAACATTTTGAAGGACCCATCGCTGAAGAAGCTTTGCGCCGAGCGAAAATGATGGCGCCGATGATTGCATATAAGATTGAACAGAGCGAATCGCCCGGGTTTATTCAGTAATGCGATAGCCGAAAAAAAGGCCGGATAAACCGGCCTTTCATGAATTAAGTTGAGCGTTTTAGTGTTTCGGCTTGAAGCGTTTGAGCACGTCTGCCATACTGTAATAATGAAAACATTTATCGTCCGACATCGCTACCAACAAACCTTGCGGAAACTTGCTTCCAAGTGGCTGATTGCAAACTTCTATACCATCCGTTTCCAAGGCTCGATACGGGATGCTGTCTAGCAAGGTATGCGGCATGGTTCGGGTATAGACCAGTAAACGCTGCGCCTGTTGATCTGACAAAAAGAGATATCCGCTGGAATCGCCTGTTGGGTATACAGCAAGTCCTTCGTTATCTTCTTTGATATGCTTTGCGGGAAGAAAAGCGAGTTCTGCATTGCCTTGATCAGGGTGTGCGTGGTACTTGCGGGTTCCGCTTCCTTCATCGCTATAGTAAACATATCCCAGTGCATCATCTACTGCAATGGCTTCTATTTCCTTTTGACCACTGAAGTTCCCAAATTTTCGCACCAATTCTGCCCGTAGCATTGAATCGCCTTGGGGTATTAATTCATACTGCCAGAGGTAGCTGCCATCGGTAGGCCCGTTTTTTCGTCCGATAATCACAAAAAGCCTTTCCTCAGCCGCAGCATAGTAGAAACTGATCCCCATTAAATCGCGGTATTCCGGACCACTTTCTCCTTCAAACATCGCTATACCTCCTCCATCCAGTGCACGCATGCCCGGAAAGCTAAAAAGACGAAGTTTTGAACTGAGCCTTTCAGAAGCCCCTACTACAGTCCAGGATTTCTCCGAACCTTTCAACTTCATATCCTGCCGTATATCCACGTTATTGGGCCTTTGCAAGGGTACAAATTGGTCTGGCAGAATTTTCCCATTGAGGTCGAAAACGTACAATCCACCGGCCTCATCCTTATCGGTGCCAATCACCAAGCTGGCTTCGGGATTTTCCCTGTTATACCAGATAGCAGGATCATCGGTATCATGCGGTACCTTCTCCGTTTGGAGAACGGGAGACAGGGTATCGCTTCCTTCCTTTTCTCCTTGCTTTGTTTGTTTGCCGGATTCAGTTCCGCAGGCTATGGCCATGAACCAAAGCACCAGCAGGCCGGCTGCATTTACATCAGGTAATCTCATAAGCACTTAGCGACTGAATTCAAGGGTTATTGGACCAACACCTGCGTCTTCTGATTCTAAGATCAACGTGAGACTATCTCCATTACGGGTAAAAGTGCCTTTAAACACCACTTCTTCGATAAAACCTTCATCGTCTTCCACTTCTACCACAAACTCCAACTCACCGTTGAAATCATGATCCGTTAGGTCTTCAAATTCTCCTTCAATTTCAATCTCAATGTTTACGGTTTCTGTATTGCCACATTCTGTTACATCTTCTGTAGCCGTAGTAACCAGTTTGAGTTCAATTTCTTCCGCACCAATGGCTAATTCAATCTTGTCAATATCGGCAAAGCTGAGCGCCTCAATATCCTCGTTTAAGCTTTCAAACAGGCTTTTGAAATTGTCGAAATTGGCGGAGTTCTGCACCAATTCATACTCGCCGTAGATAACTTCATCGTCTAAAACAAGGTGCTCAAATGCCACTGTTGTGGTGATTACAACGGCTTCAGACACATCGCGTAAACCAATAATCTCCACTTTGAAACCGCGTGAATCGGTATTTTGTACTCCATCGTCAAAAAGGGTTTCATCCAACTCAAACTCCACGACCAGCTCTTCTACATTTGCCGGGAATTCGATGCTAAAGAGCCCTGTATTCAGATCCACATTCGTTTGAACCTCTTGGGTTGTGCATTCATCCACTTCGAAATAAGCAGTGATTCCTTTGATGTAGCTATCGATAGAGTTAAAACCTTCTATTTCAGCAATTTTACAATCCACCCAAGCGCCATTGTTCATGGTCTTTGTTATGCCGCCCAACTCTGCTCCACTGGCATCAAAACGTGAGGTGAAGGTGAAAACCATTTCGGTTTTGTCTTCATCTTCCAGTTCAGCCACTTTATCCTCATCCAACACAATCTGCAAGGGCATATCATCCGGAGAAATGGGTTTAACAACGTCGTCGTTTTCTTTGGTACAAGCCGCCAACATGAGGCAGGCTACGATACTATAAAATGGTATTTTCATGTGATTGCGAATTAAAAATTGAACTTAACACCCATACGTCCCCAAGAACCATAAAACTCACGCTGTATCACAGTGTCTTTGGTTCCTTGGTAGGCTTCAAATGGCTGATTGGTGAGGTTGAGTAACTCGGTAAAAACGCGGAAATGTTGGTTAATGGAATAGGATGCGGAGAAATCGAGTTGAGAACGGTTAGCGATGTAGATGTCTTCTGCTTCTACGGAACCAATTTCCGACAAATACTCTCCGTTGAAATTAAGAGCCAAACGAATGGAAAACTTCTTATTTTCAAAGGCCAAAGCCGCATTTCCCATGTGTGAAGCTTGTCCGGGCAAACGAAGGCTTTCAAATCCATCTTCGTTCTGTTGTAGCAGGCGATTTTGAATCTGTGCTTCGGAATACGAGTAGGTATAGTTTGTATAAACATTGAAGTTCTTCCAAATACCCGGTAAAAAGTTCAGCTGACGCTGGAAGCTCAATTCAGCTCCCATGATTATGGCCGACTCACCATTCTGAGTTTGCGTAACGTCAACACCTGTATAAAGTGGCGTAGGTGTATTCAAAGGGTATTGAGCATCGAGTAAGGTTCTTTGGTAAATGAAATCATCCAACTGCTTATAAAAAACACCGGCTGAAACAACACCAACCCCTTTAAAATAGCGCTCACCCATCAAATCAAGGTTCAAAGCAGAAACAGGATTCAAGGCCGGATTTCCTACTCTGGCTTCTTGGTCTTCTATGTTGGCTTCTTGAGCCGGAATAATTTCCGAGAAATTCGGACGAGCATACGAGTAAGTGATTGCAGCCCTCAGGTTGGTCGTTTGGCTGAGTGCATATTTAAAATGCAATTGAGGAAGAATGTAATCGTAGTTGGTGCCTCCTTCTACTGGAATAATGGACTCAAGGTCGCCATTGGGAGCAAATAGCACATCTTTGCTTTTGTAGTTCACACTGGTGTATTCATACCTCACACCACCCACAATACGCAGGTTACGGATATCTTGCTTGGCCATAGCATACGCCGCATACACCTGTTCTGTCGCCTCAAATGCCTCCAATGCCTCATCTACCGCCTTGTCTTCCACCTGCAATTCAAACTGAGAGGGATTTGCGTTGAAGTAGCGAATCATCGAACTCATATTCGGCGCGAGGCCTAGGGCGTACTTCCCACCTAAAAAGTTCTGGTCGAGCAAACCGCCTTCGAAGCTAGTTAGGTTTGGCACCTCACCTAAACCTTCATACTTGTTTTGTGTGATGCTAAAGCGCTTTTCTTTCATCCTGGCCTTCGCTCCGAATTTGATGGAGCCCGGATTTGTTTTTGTGCGGTATGGAATTTCTACGTTAAACTTAGCCGTCAGGTTTCGGTCTTCTGCCAGGGTATTGCTCATTTCCAGTTGGTCGTATTCGTAATTTCCATTTTCCAAGTAGCCTGGTGCATCCAAACTCGGGAATTCGCGCGAGTTGAAGTTGACGCTGCTCGGCAAACCGGCTATGAAGGTTACTTCATTATCAAACGGCGTATTCTGATTGGCATACGCAAACTGGGCTTCATAGTCTAACAAAAGGTTCGGATAGCTGTGCTTGCCACCCAAGTTGACAGTAGCAACGCCTTGCGATTCAAATCGGTCTTTGGTTGACCGTTCAATTTCTTCATCGTCTGGAATAAAGATATAGCGACGACGCCATTCCCGATCGGTAAAACGGCTGTACAAACCTCGGAGGTAGAGTTCATTGTTTTTATCGATGCGGTAGTCGAAAGAAGCACTGAAGGCCGTTCGGGTGCGCACCAACTCATAGTCTCTAAGTTCAAATTCATTATCGAAGGGTTCTCTCTCCCAGTTGTCTGAGCCCAAGTTGTTCTGGTAATAAGACGCATTCAGTAAGACTCCCAATTTATCCTTCAGAAAACGTTGACCATACATAGCCGATCCTTGCACATTCCCTCTGCCCATTAGGCCATTGTAACCGCCTAAAATTGACCCCCTGAAAACCGCTTTGCTCGATTCTGCTGTGCGGGTAATCAAGTTCACGCTGCCGCCAATAGCGTCGCCATCCATGTCTGGTGTAAGTGCTTTGGTCACAATCATAGACGACAACTGATCAGAAGGCATCACATCCAGGGCTACGAAACGCACATCCGCTTCCGGGGAAGGAATCTGCTCTCCGTTTATGCTAATGTTGGTAAACTGTGGCGCCAGACCTCTTACCAAAACATAACGTCCTTCGCCTTGGTCTCTTTCAATATTCACCCCTGAAATCCTCTGCAAGGCTTCCGCCGCATTTGGATCCGGGAAACGACCAATCTGATCGGCAGCCACCACATTCTGGATATTGTCGGCCGACTTCTGCTGGTTTAAGGCTTTGGCCTGTCCTTGCAAATTACCGGTAATGACCACATTACCCAACTGTTGGAAGCCGGATACCATCTCAACATCCAATGCCTGCGTTTCACCTGCTTTGATTTCAACGCTGACCTGTTTCTCTTTGAAACCGAGGTAGGTAAACTTGAGGTTATAGGTTCCGGCGGATAAGACCAATTTGTATCGGCCTTCTACATCGGTAATGGTGCCGGAGCTACTCTCTTCCACGTAGATCTGTGCTCCGGTCAGCACTTCTTTGGTAATGGAATCGCGAACCGTACCCCGCACAATGGCATTTTGTGCCTGGCTGAGTAGCGCGCTCATTACACATACTAAAAGCAAAATATTCTTTTTCATACATCGAGTGATTTCTCGGGTTCAAACCACTCTATTCTGTATTTCCGAAGCGTTAATTTGAGGCTACAAAAAGGCAACATTACCATTATTTAACGTTACACAAAGGCAACAAGCTAAACGATGAGAAAAGGCTTTAAACCCGCCTCCATCGCTTGATTATCCAATACTTATAATAAAAGAACGCAGATTCTCACCCGCGTCTAAACCAAGCTTTTTCCGTAAACGGTACCGAGCCACGCGTAAACTGTCTTGTGAAATTCCAAGCAAGGTGGCAATGTCTTCTGAATGCAAATTGATCCGCATCAAAGCGCAAATGCGGAGGTCATTTCCGGTGAGTTTGTCGTTACGCTTTTTCAGCTCATTGAAAAACTGCTGGTGCACTTGCTCAAAACTGCTTCTGAATTCTTCCCAATGTTTGTCGTGGTTAAAATTGAAGTCGATTTGCTTGGCTAACTCCTTCCACCTTTTTTTCGATTCAGGTTTTAAGTCAGCCACATTTTCGCTCAGTATCTTTTTTAACTCACCCAAGAGTTTATTCTTTTCGCTCAGCTGTAATATCCTTGAAGCCAATGCCTTTTGCTGCGATTGAAGCTCAAAATTGAGGTGCTCCTCTTCCAGCTTCTTATGCCTTAACTCAATCTCTAGCCGACCTCGACTGAGTCGCTCATTTTCCAAGGCCTGCTCATGCATCTGCTTTTCTTGCTTCAGAATGCGTTCCTTGGTTCTGATCTTCAAGCGCTGCCGACTAAACACCACAGCTGCCACTGTCATCAGTAGTCCGATAGACAAGAATACCCAATTTCTGCGTGTCTGTTCTTGCCCCTTCTGCAGCTCCAGTTCCCGGATGGCATTGTTCTGCTTTTCCACATTGAAGATCGTCTCAAAAAAGGCAATTTTCCGGTTGCTTTCGAGCGAATAGACCTCTTCATACACCGCCTGACTGGCTTCTTGGTAATGAAAGGCTGAATCAAACTGACCCAGCGCGGAATACGCTTTGGCCATATCGCGCAGCGCGGAAGACTCCTGGTACTTGAGTTCGAGCGATCTTGCCTTTGATAAGGCCTTTCGCGTCCAAATTAGTCCACCCTCCACCTCACCTTGCTTGCGAGAAATATCGCCCAGGTTATTCATCACGCTCACCAATCCTACCTCATCACCAACCTTCAGCATCAATTCGTAGCCTAAATGAAAGTAAGTATAGGCCGAATCGTAGTTTTCTAAATCTTCAAAAATGCTCCCCAGGTGTTCGCTTATAGCGCCTAACTTTCTCTCGTTACCCGCACTTTTCAAAAGCTGAAAAGCTTTGCGCTGATAGAACAATGCCGAATCAAAAGCCGCATCTTTTTCAAGCAAATGCCCCAACTGACCATACGCCTCTGCTACTGTCTCGGCATTGGAAAGTGCGGAAAGGGTATTCAAAGCCCGGTGAATTTCCTGGTAGGCTGCGGCGGTCTGGTTTAGGTAGTAGTATACTATACCCAAGCTGATGCGGGTTTGTGCCGCCAATTCTGCTTCATCTAGCTTTTCAAATAAGCGCAAGGCCTGAAGAAAGGCATCTAGCGATTCTGAAAAATTGCCTTCCTGCATGAGAATCTCGCCCACTAGCAACTCAGACTGGGCCAAAGCCATCTCTTGACCTTGAAGTTTGGCTAGGTTTCTGGCAGAATCGGCAAACAAGTAGGCTCTTTCCGGGGCAGAGCGCATCCAGGCTTTGCTTTTTTTATGCCATTCGGGAATCTGTGCATGGAGCGAAAGCGAGATAAAACAGAGTAACACACAAGGCAACCGGAACATGGAACAAAGTGCTTCTTTCTGAATTAATTCTGAGTTAAGCGAAGATTACAATATCGTTAGACACCATACTCCCTCTTCGACAAAAAAAGACCCGGCGCTAGGAATTCGCAACTCAATTTTAAACTTCAAATCGTTGGTTACATGCGCTTATTGTTCAATCTAGGCACAAGAACTAAATTCAGTTTAGTTACTTCGCAACATGGAACGAATCATTCTACGCGCCCCTGAACCGAAAGACGCGGAATTTCTCATTGAGTTAATGAATACCCCTGCCTACATCAAGTACATCGGCGACCGGAATATTCACACCATCGAAGACGCAGAAACCTTTCTAGAGAACCGCTGCTATCCTCAGTTTAGAGAACACGGCTTTGGTATGTTTACAGTAGACTTACTTGAAACCGGGAAAAGCATAGGCATTTGCGGACTGGTGATTCGTCCGGAATTGCCCTACCCCGATTTGGGCTTTGCCTTTTTACCCGAATACGAAGGGAAAGGCTATGCGCGCGAAGGGGCTGATTACCTCATCACTCAATACGGACCCAAATACCCTGAATTTTACGCCATCACCACGCACGACAACGAACGTTCAAAGACTTTATTGGGCCGTTTAGGTTTTCACTTGGTAGACGATAACTTCTCTATGCCCAAGGACCCTGAGCGTTTGTTTTTGTTCAAACGTGTGAATGTCGGCAACTCAAAGCAAGAGTTGACCTAGTTATTCAAACTTGGTCGATTCAATAAAAAACTCAAGCCTATATTGAACTCCACCATGCTGTTGGTTTTGTAATCGAGGTATTCAAATCTGTACGGACCACCGTTTTGTTTGTCCCAAAACAGGTAGTATAGGTTTACTCCACTTTTTATTTGCCACCTGCCCGAGGTAGAGATAGCCTTCACCCACGATAAACCAATAAAGCCTCCTACATCGCGAATTTCGTAGCGATAGGTATTGAATAATACGGTCCCCACTCCTCGCAGTAAATTGTATCCATTTCGGTAAATCAATCCACCACCAACTTGGAGATTAGGTCTCCAATGATACTGTATCCCAATGGAAGGCATGGTTAGATTTCTCGAATACACCTGCGCCGGGTTAGAAGCCTGACCCTTTTGTGAGATGTCTTTAGACCAATAAGTAAAGCGGAACGCATAGTTCCACTTCCCAGAAGTCACCGCATACTCCAGACTACTTGGTAATATGGCATTGTAGGCGTATGCATGACTATGTTTGACGTCGTTAAAAAAGTAGTAAGACGAATACACACTGAGTCGATGCTGCAATTGGGCCGAAGCGCTAGCCATACTGCCTATTAGAAATAGGACAATCAGGTACCGGTAGCCACTCAAAAATTTCAACTTTCTGCTTTTTTCGCTTTCAACCGTGTGAACCAAAACTGAATTCCGGCAGCGGCCAAAACCAGCATCAAGGGCAGCAAAGCCGATTTATACCTTGCTGTTCCCACCGGACCTGTTAGCACCCAGAAATACGCCGCGAATCCGCCTATCACTAAGAATACATACAACTCTTTACGAAGTGTCCAGAGTCCGGTTAAGGCCATACATAGCAAAACCACAGACCCAAACAGATTCAAGAAGAAAAAGAAGTTCACCAGCCGTGACTGCGACTTCAAAAGCTGCCACATCCCCGCTATATCGCCTCGGGCGAGTAGGTACATGAGTCCGGATTCCCCTTCCTTGATTTGAAAAAAGTTCACGTAATCGTAACGGCCCGGATCGAGCAACATCGCTAGCATACCTTTAAAGTGAACCTTAGCATAGGTGTCCAGCTCCGATTTGATAATGGCTGCACAGGTATCTTTCACCACCTTGTTTCGCTCGGCGTAGCTTCCTTGCGCTTCGCCCAACGCTTGAATGGCTGCGATCTGTTTATCCGCTTCCTCTACCCCGTATTTGGCTTCCAGCGTGAGGCGGGTATTGTAATCTTTTAAATTGACCGTGCTGATGGAACAGTAGTGAAACCAGCCCGTGAGCGCTTGGTTGTGTGCACTCCACATCCAGATTAAGGCCGGCATGAAAAGCGCAGGCAGGATAAATTTCCAAATCCGACGGTATACCGCGAGGTAGAGGCTGAGTACCAAAAACGGCACCCAGAAAAAGAGCAGTACCGGCTTAATAAAAAGCGCTATGCTAAAGAGCAGTCCCACCAGAAGGAAGTTTCGGAAAGGGATTTCTCGCCGGTGCAGCAGCAACTCGCTTAGGCCTAAAAACAGGAAATACTGAAAGAGCACTTCGCTAATTAAGGTATTCGCGTAGATGAGCTGATTGCTTTGCAAGACCAGAAATACAAGTGGAACCCAAAAGGCCAGTTTTGCATTTCCTAAGCGTTTGATGATCACTTCGTAAATCCGCATGAAAACCAGGATACTCAAGAGATTCTGTAGGAGCAGCACCAGCCAATCTTGTTGTCCTAAGATAACCCGAAATACCGCATAAGCGGGAGTCCGTTTGGTGAAGTAATCGGGTTTCAGTTCTTCTTCAAAGGTCCAGGCATAGAGGCTGCCTTTCTCTTGCAGATTCTGCGCTTGGTAGATGTAATCGTAGGAATCGGGAATACGAATACCGTCCAAGTTCATCGATAAAACGAAGAACAAGGTGTGCAAGATGAGCAGCACCACGAGGTATCCCTTTTTGTTTATCACGATTTAAAGGCGGTCTTCACTTCATGTAAAAAGGAAGCATGCAAAGCACTGTTGGAGGCTACAATCTCTTTCCCGAAGAGGAAGTCATCGCCCCCCGAGAAATCGCATACCTTACCACCCGCCTGCTGTACGATAAAAGCACCGGCTGCTACGTCCCAAGCGGCTAGGCTGTATTCAAAGAAAGCATCAAACCGGCCGCAAGCCACATAGGCCAAATCCACCGCGGCGCTGCCTAGGCGACGTAAGCCCCTGCTTCCTTTCATGAAGGTCTTAAGGAGTTCGAGGTATTCGTTCATTTGCTCAAAATCGTAGTACGGAAATCCGGTAGCCAAAAGCGAATTTTCCAATTTATCCGTTGGGGTAACGTGAATCTCTTTGCCATTCATGTACGCCGGACCGCCTTCCCAAGCATAGAAAAGTTCGTCGCGGTTAATCTCATACACGATGCCTCCTGCCAATTTGCCGTTCAGCATCAAGCCCACGCTGATACTAAACACAGGAAGGGCGTGAATGAAATTGGTGGTGCCGTCGAGCGGATCTACAATCCACACCAATTCGGTATGGCGGTTTCGTTCCACGGTCTTTTCTTCGGTCACAAATCCAGCCTCCGGCGTCAGGTCCTGTAAGCCTTGAACGAGGCGTTTTTCGGCGGTAAGGTCGACATACGACACCAGCTGATTTTGGCTTTTGATATCCGTATGTTTTTGATCGAACTGGGCCAATTCGCCCCGGATAAAAGCGCCCACTTCTTTCACGAGGGGCATCGCAGCTTGTATCAGTTTTTCCGGTGACATGTTGCGAAGATACATTTGCCGAGTCAATAGGCTAAGTTCCAAAATCCAAAAGCCAAAAGCCAAAAAACAAATACCAAGTTCCAAAAGCCAAAAAACAAGTTCCAAAAGAACCAAGTCACTTCAGGTGTCAGGACTTTTTAGCTTCAATTGGTTTAAATTGAACTTAAATTGATTGGCTTAGGAGAATACAATGAGAATGAAAGTTTTGGAGGTTTCTGCCATTTTCCACGTCGGTAGTTCGCTGATGACATCAAGTCTGGAAAAAGTTGAATATCATTTGTAAGACTATAGGAGCGTTATTGATGAAATTGAAAGAACATTTTTATAAAAGACCTGCAAGATTCATCTTGTTTATTTCAATTGGGATTGTACTGTCGACACAGCACTGCTTGGCACAAAGAAAGAACGACTTGCTTAAAAGCTCTAGTATGTTTCTTGAAGTTGAAACAAGATGGGGCTTATATTCTATTAATTATGATAGGATATTTTACCATAGGAGGCCTCATGCATTCTCATGGAGAACTGGTTTTGGAGTAATGTCTACTATTCATCGTGACATTGGGTTTAATATTAGCTTGTTAACTGAATTGGTTTACCTATATGGTAGACGTAGAAGTTTTCTCGAAATAAGTTCGAGTGTTAGATATTGGCAGGCGTTTAAGGTGGATACTGATGTTAATTGGTCATTACAACCAAGAATCGGTTACCGATATCAAGTTCCTGAGGGGGGGCTATTTTTCCGGATTGGCTTTATACCAGATTTTTATTTGCACAGACACCTGGATGGGTTTTATGATCTTTGGAAGGCCGGCATTTCTATTGGGTATACCTTTAAAAGAAGAAGCGCTGGAGAATGTGACTAATTTGTTTTGAACCATTAATCTCTAATTTCTTCGTCCAATGAATTACATTGAATGTATCGCTATTTTGTATATTACCCCTAACAATAGATTTGAAACCATGCGATTAACCAATGGTTTCAATTCTTCTAAATTGAACCTAATTTGATTGACTTAGGAGAATACAATGAGAATGAAAATTTTGGAGGTTTCTGCCATTTTCCTCGTCGGTAGTTCGCTGATGACATCAAGTCTGGAAAAAGTTGAATATCGGTTGTTAGACTAAAGGAGCGTTATTGTTGAAATTGAAAGGACATTTTTTTAAGAGACTTGCAAGATTCATCTTGTTTATTTCTATTGGGATCATGTTGTCTGCACAACCCTGTTTGGCTCAAAGAAAAAACGACTTGCTTAAAAGCTCGAGCATTTTTCTTGAGGCAGAAACAAGATGGCTCATATATTCTGTTAATTATGATCGAATATTTTACCATAGCAGGCCTCATGCCTTCTCATGGAGATCAGGGTTTGGTGTAATGTCTACCATACATCGTGATATTGGGTTCAATATTAGTTTGTTAACTGAATTAGTTTATCTCTATGGTAGACGTAGAAGTTTTCTGGAACTTGGTTCAAGTATAAAATATTGGCAAGCATTTAAAGTAGACTATGATATCAATTGGTCATTACAACCAAGAATCGGATACCGATATCAAGTTTCTGAGGGGGGGCTATTTTTCCGAATTGGTTTTAGACCAGAATTTTATTTGCAAAGACACCTGGATGGTTATTATGACGTTTGGAAGCTTGGTATTTCTATTGGGTATACCTTTAAAAGAAGGAGCGGTGGAGAATGTGAATAATCCGCAAAGAACCACCAATCTCAATTTTGTTTGTCCAATTAATTACATTGAATGCTTCGCTATTTTGTCTATTAGCTCTAACAATGAATTTGAAACCATGCGATTAACCATTGGTTTCAATTTTTCTAAATTGACACTAATTTGAATGACTTAGAAGGATACAATGGAATTGATTTCCGAAAGGGCTACTCATTACAAAGCAATATGAATAAATCTTTATTTCTGGGCGTATTATTATTCTGTATCTTTTTACAAAGCTGTATTCAACGCAAATTAATTGATAATGAGGATTCTCAAGCGGTTAACAATCATGGGTTTATCTGTTTGTATAATTTCGACTCAATGAACAATGAAGATTGGAAGTGCTTGGATTTTTATTCAATACAGGAATTAAATACTATTTTAAAGAATGAAGACTCCAGTTATTCAGCCGTTCAAATAAGTTCCGATTTACCCATTTTCTTGGATTCAAGTAAATTCCCTATGAACTTAACCAGATATAGAAATTTAGAATATTTCTATTGCGTTTCAAAGCATGCAATTAATTTAGACTCGCGATGGAGTGTCTTTAAAAAATTGGTAGTCGTTGAATTGGTTAGCCAATCTTGTTGCACACTCAGTAATGATTTTGCAAAATTTCAAGGACTAAAATTGATCAGTTTCATGGCATTTAAGGATTCTAACATGATTCAATGTCCACAATCTAAAGAACAACTAAAAAATATATTCTATACTTCCTCAGCGCCTTGTTTATCAGTAAGTATGTATAGTTTGCATCTCAATAAAAATGACACCTGCGCAAATTAGCAACAACGGCCTTTTGCACTAAAGAGTGCGAGACTAGAACTTTCGGATTCCACTTAAAGGGATTTAGTGGTGGAGCTTTAATCTCTTATAACCATTTGTCATCAGGAAAAACGAATTTCCCGATTGGAACGGCATTTATTCAATTCCTATTTCTAAATTGAACTTAATTCGATTAACATAGCAAAATACAATGGATTCTATTACTGAATAGCCAACCTTTCAAATGAGAAAAATGAAAAATGTTGGAGTTTTTATTTTGATGATATTGGTTGAAGCTTCATCATGCTCGAATAGTAAGATTGTTGTTGATCACCACGCCGAATCATGCGGAAGCAATTATATAATAATCTATCATAGTGCAGACGATCTAGTCAATAAAGACAGTGCGCTAATTGTTGGTGAAGTTTATGACTCATGTAGAATGATTCCAAACTCGACTTGTCTTGTTTATACATTAGATTATGGATCAAAAGCAGTTCGGCCCGATAGCATAGGGAGGTTTAGACTAAACGTAAAAAGTGGAAATCAACAGATTGAAATTATAAGTGTGGGTAATGACGCATTTATAACAGATTCAATTCAGTTTGTTGGTGGAAATATTTATAGTGTTAAATTCTATTTGGGTTGGTCATGGATCGATTAAATTAATTTGCATTATTCCTTTTTGACTCAAATAATACCCTTTTGAGAAGGGAGAAATGACACTTAACTTTAATTGATAAAGGAAATTAATGAAATACGTATTGTCATTCGTCATGCTATCATCCTGTATGATTTCCAATCGCAACCAAAATAGAATTGACCTTCTAAGAGGTGAAGGATGTCAACACTGGTATTCAAAGATTGGCTGGTCAATGCAACTTTGTGCAAATGGTTATATGCGATATTATGTGGAGGAGGAAGGGATTAGAAATTATAATTTATCTACTGACTATCAGTTTGATTCATTGACCTGGAAACTTAAAGATTCTATTGTATTTATTGATAAAGTGAGAAAATACAAGTTGATCTCATTAGCCAATGATTCACTTTGGCTTCAGGATTTAGATACAAGTTGGGGATACGGATCCTTACTTTTCATAAAAGCCGATTCATAAAAAAAAACACAAAATTGAAAAGTGAGAATTGCGCAGATATTTATTGCTTTATGGCTGTTATTTAAAGTTTAGAGGATTTCCAATACAATTTGAATGAAAACTAGTTTGATTTTGTTCCTTCTTCTCGCGATGAAACAAGGATTCGCTCAAGAGAATTATTCGTTTCGCATGCTACTAGATTCGTTTGAAGCGAATGAAGAGTCTAGGATTTTATGCTTTGGAGAGCACCATGAATTAGGAACAAACGCAGTTCTTTACAAGCAGATAAAGGATAATCTTTATTTGGCCAATAGTATCAAGACACATTTGTATGAAATTGATCCTACCTATTTTTTAATGAAAAAGGCAAGGGATTCTGTAATACTCCCTATATGTTGGACCAGAAGTTTATTATACTAAGCTAATATTTAGTGATTGATTAAGCAGCATTTTTTTTG
>FWPV01006628.1_pt1 | contig 18141 bp, 17 predicted proteins | sample 2228371 | NCBI WGS metagenome assembly FWPV01 (sample SAMEA103939776, study PRJEB20133) | metagenome
TCTGCTCCTTACCCTTTATCGGAGTGGCCATCTTTTTCAATTCTTCCACTACCACTGACACGGCTTTCTCGATACCTCTCTTAAGAGCCATGGGGTTGGCGCCGGCTGCAACGTTTTTCATTCCCTCATGCAGCATAGCCTGTGCCAGGACTACAGCGGTGGTGGTGCCATCGCCGGCGATGTCATTGGTCTTGGTGGCTGCCTCTTTTATCAACTGGGCGCCAATGTTCTCAAGCGGGTCCTTTAACTCAATCTCCTTGGCGATTGTCACGCCATCGCTGCAAACACTGGGTGGCCCCCATTTCTTATCGAGCACCACGTTGCGCCCCTTGGGGCCGAGAGTGATTTTAACTGCCTGGGCAAGCGCATCGATTCCTTTTTTCAACGCGCGTCTTGCTTCCTCGTCATAAGCAAGCTGTTTTGCCATTTATTCTCCCTCCTCTTTCGTATTTGGACAAGAATCCCTTTACTATTTGCTGATTTTAGCCAGGATGTCGCTTTCGCGCAGGATGAGATATTCCTGGTCCTCGTATTTCCACTCGGTGCCTGCGTATTTAGCGTAAATTACGCGGTCGCCCTTCTTCACCTCCATCTCAATCCTCTTCCCATCCTCCCCGAGCTTGCCTGGCCCTACAGCCACAATCTCGCCTTCCTGCGGCTTCTCTTTGGCGGTATCGGGCAGGACTATGCCCCCTTTTGTTACCTCCTCCTTAATTATGGGCTTCACAATGACGCGGTCTCCCAGGGGCTTCAAGTTCATTGACATCTCCGACCTCCCTTTCTAAAGTTCTCCTTATTCTCTAACCGTAATTAGCACTCCCCATAAGAGAGTGCTAATCGCTATTAGGATAACGCAGTTTGGTGGGGACGGCAAGTTTATCTACGGCAATTTATGGCTACCTGCACCAATTTACAGGAAACAACAGCCAAAAATTGTCTCATTTGCTCTTTAGATACACCTGTCAGCTCTGACTTGCTTTTACTTGGTGGTGGTGTGAGATGTTACGGGGAAAGGGCAATTTGACATACGCGCCTTGTTATCACTGACGTTTCCGGGCCGGGTGTGGAGGTGTGAAAGCTATCTGGATATTATCCCGTGGGTTATCAGGAACTGTATGATTTCGGCGGCGGCTTGCTGGGGGGCTTTTTCGATAGTCTTAGAGCTCTTTTGCTGGGTGCCGCCCGACATGAGAAACTTCATCCTTTCATACGCTGACAATTTGCTGTCGATTGTTGCGGTCTTTTTCAATCTTGGCTTTGGCTGAGTGATACTGAGAAGGGTTAGTGCCGGCTGGACGGTATTGTTGTTTATACCCAGTTGCCCGGCATTGACTCTTGTTATTCCCTTCTTGAGTCCAGCGAGTATTGTTCTGAGTGGTGGGTACAGCGGTTTTGCGAGGACGCTTTCAACGGTGAAGACCGCTGGCAGCGGAGATTCCAGTATCTCTCTATCCCCGCCTCGTACGCGCCTGTGGATTCGGGCGGTCATGGTATCGGCAAAAACATCCAGTCGGGTAACTGCTGTTACAAGAGGGAGATTCAGCCATTCGGCAATGGCTGCACCCAGAAAGCCGTTGCCTTCATCCATAGATTCCCGGCCGCAGAGAATAATATCATATTTTAGCCTCGCAATCTGCTTGGCCAGGATGACGGATATCGAATATATGTCCAGATTATCAAACATCTCGTCGCACAGGTGTATTGCCTCATCGACGCCCATCTTCAGACAGGTTTTCAGAACTTCTTCTGTTCTGGGAGGCCCAAGGCTTATGGCGATGACTTCCCCTCCATTCCTCTCTCTGATTCTAATAGCTTCGCTTACTGCCGCCTCATCCACCGGGTCGATTATGTAATGAATGTTATTAAGGCTGCCGGTCTCCAGGTTAAATTTGATCAGAGTTTGGTCGGGGACCTGCTTGACGCAGACTACAACTCTCATGTTTTCAAATCAACAGCGCAAGTATTGTGCTATCCTGTCACTGGGTTATCTTCAGGGTTTCCTTTAATTGCCTGCAAAGCTCAGGTATTATCTGATGCATATCGCCGACTATAACCATGTCAGCCAGTTTAGCAATGGGCGCGTTCCTGTCAGTATTGATAGCCACTATAAGCTGATAGCCTTTTATGCTGAGGGTGTGGTGAAAGGCTCCTGATATGCCACATATGAGGTAAAGCCTTGGAGCTATGGTCTTACCGGTGAGGCCAATTCTCCTTTCATCTGATATCCAGCGCTCGTCCGTGGCGCGCCTGCTTCCTCCAATCGAAGCACCGAGAACACGAGCCAGCTCTTCGACCGCCTTGAGATTTTCAGCGCTTCTCAGTCCTTTACCTACGCCGATGACGATTTCAGCCTCGCTGACACACACAGCGCAGGGGTCTGCTTTCATGTAGTCAATCAGTCTTGTCTTTATGTTCTTGGGATCGACCTTTATGCCCGATTCTATGATCTGGATGTTCGTGGGCTGGGGGGCTTTCTGCACGCTTAGCAACTGAGGGTCAATGCTTGCAACAACAGGCCTGGTCAGGACGGCAAAGGTGGCGCTGGCTTTGCCTCCATGTATCGGTCTGCGTGCTGTGATTCTCTTTTCCGTGTCGACTTCCATCTCTGTGTAGCGGGCTACCAGTCCTACTCTCAGCCTCGCTGCCAGTCTGGGGCCGAGGTCGCTTCCCAGCGGTGTTGTGGCGAAGAGAATTATTGACGGCTTATTCGATTTGGCAAGCTGCGAGAGGGCATCTACATAGGCATCCCCCGTGTATGTCTCGAGAAGCTCATCTTCTATAATGAACGCCTTGTCCACTCCATAGGGGCTCAATTGTTCTGCAAGGTGCTTGACATTGTTACCCATGAGCACGGCAGCCAGCTCCTCGCCGAGCCTGCTGGCTAGGGTTCTGCCCTCTCCGGCGAGCATGAAAGCAGTCTTCTCCAGTTGTCCTGCTTTGTGCTCGGCGATAAACCAGACACCTTTATATTCGCGTTTGCCGGGTGGGGGAGGGGTGGTGGGTTCACAGGGATGTCTGTAGTCTTTGTCTTCCATGAACGCAGTCCCTACTGGTGAGCGGCATCTCCGTATGTCTTGGAAACAAATGTCGGAATATTCACATACTGGAGGTGCACCCCAAAAGCATCACGTGTAATTGAATCGCAAGGGCATCCCTCAAGCTGACTTCATCGCTGAATTATACCATAATGTTATCTCGTGCCCAAAGGGATGCCCCTGTTGCGTTGTAGCTATCTAATTGTAGCACAGTCTATGCACTATGTGTACCCCCAATCCTCGCTATATCAGCCTCCCGATCCAATGTCCGTCTCTATTGGCGCAACCCATATCATGGGGATTCTTCGCATCGCCTATCTTATATAGTTCTTTTACCTTGCCTTCAAGCTCATTGTATAGATTGTCAACCGGGTTCTTGCCTGTTATCAGTATCAGAGCGTCCACATCGCGGATTTCTCGAGCTTCCATTGTATGTATGTCGACAACCGTAACTGTCTTATCCGCAATGCCGAACAGGAAGGTCTGCGGGGTGAGTACCACGCCTTTCTTGAGGAGCCTGGGCATGGTGTGGAACCATGTCTGGTCTTTTATCTGATCCAGGCTGCCCACAAAGGGGGTAGGGGCTACTATCTGCACTTGAAATCCCTGGTCAGCGAGCATCTCAGCAACGCCGATGGCGACGATGTCCTGCCTTCCATCCCAGACAACGGCCTTCTTACCCTTGGGGACCTTACCGTTGATGACATCATTCGGCGTAAACACATTGTCCTGCTGCCAGCCCGATACCTCCATGGCGCTCTGTCCTGAAAAACCGTTGCGCATCCACTCCGCGCCGGTTGCTACGACCACCACATCCGGCTTGGGATTCATCTTAAGTATCATGTCCGCTGTTACTTCGGTGCCGAGGACTACCTTGACCCCTGCTTGCGGAAGTTGTATCTTCTGCCATCTGACCAGTCCTCCCATCTCTTCCCTGCCCGGGAGTTTCTCAGCCAGCAGGGCTTGACCGCCCAGTTCTTTCGCTTTCTCGTAGAGCGTTACATCGTGACCTTTTAGACCAGCGACTCTGGCGCATTCCAACCCTGCGGGGCCTCCTCCAACCACCACGACTTTCTTTTTCTTATCAGTCTTCTTGATGCTACCGATTCCCCAGCCCAATTGCTCCATGCCTACAGTGGCGTTCACTATACATCTGATGGGCTGCCCGTCCATCATGAATTTGACGCAGTTTTGATTGCATCCCTGGCACGGGCGTATATCATCAAGCCTGCCCTCTTTTGCCTTGTTGGGCAGTTCGGGGTCGGCGATGAGCGGTCTTGCCATGGCCACGAGGTCTGTCTTGCCTTCGGCAATCAGGCTCTCTGCCAGCAGGGGGTCATTGATTCTGCCGACAGCGACTATGGGTATGTTTTTGACCACTTCCTTTATCTGCTCAACCGCGTACATCTGGTAAGCGGGAGGCAGGTAGTGAGGCCCGAAGTACATATGCATCGACTGAGTCTCTCTGCCTATGCCGACAACAAGATAGTCCAGCAGCTTATCTCTGTCCAACCACTTGGCAAGCTCTACGGCCTCGTCCGGAACAATAGAGCCCGGCAGCATGTCGTCTACGGTTAGGGTGTAGCCAATAGTCTTGTTTTTCCCCACTACTTTTCTGGTGACCTCAATAGTCTCCATGAGGAGTCTGGCGCGGTTCTCCAGGGAGCCGCCATATTCATCGGTGCGCCTGTTAATGGTGCCCGAAAGAAAGTCAGCGATGACGCCAGAGTGGTTATGGATATCTATGCCATCGAAGCCTGCCGCCATGATATTTTCACAACAGATTCTATGATAATCGAGATATTCCTTGATATCTTTTTTGGTCATAGGCTCCCACATTTCGTGGGCGAAGTTGGCGTCTGGAATACATGAGGGTCCTCTTCTATTTCCCAGGTCTATAGAATATGTCTGGAAGCTGCACCTTGCGCCGTACTCATGGATGCCATCAGCGATTTTCTTCAGGCCGGGTATTATTTCCTTCTGCCATGCCCAGATATGACGGTCAAAATGTCCACCGTTGGGCCTCATGAACCATGTGTCGCGCGGCATGGTATACCCTACGGACATGCATACCCATCCTGCCCCGCCCTTTGCCTTTTCGATTTCGTAGTAAATGTATTCATTCGTGGGCAGACCCAACTCATTCATAAGCGGGCCGTGAGGGGATACCATTATCCTGTTTTTCACAGTGAATGGTCCGATTTTGATGGGAGTGAACAGGTACTTGAACTGCTGGGCACTCATAAGACCTCCTTTTTAAAATTTTGATGTAGGGTATAGTCCAGAAAAGCGGCGGGCTCTAGTGCGGTCAATATACATCCAGATTCAAACCTTGTCAATGCCAACACAGGAGTGTTGCGATGAAAAGCGAGTCTACAACCTGCTGCCGCTGCCATCTATTTCGAGTTCCTTTGTTGCGTCTGGCTTCGTGAGACTGCCAGAAACATAGAAATCGACCTTCCTACCATCCTGCAGCACCAGTGTGAAGGGGCCTGAAACACTTGAGGGGTTAACAGGCAGCGGTATATGCCCGTCCAATATTGATATCTTGCCCCGGACAGACTTGCGTTGCAGGTGCTTTTCTATAGGTAGCCCGAAAGACTTCGTTCCCACCACCTGCATTTCTACGAACAAAGAATAGCTGACCCTTGCCACTTTTCTGCCCTCTTGAAGGACGTGACCAACACCCTGAGGAGTTTCGATGACTTTGTAGTCTCTCCTGTGGAGCGTCATTGTGCAGCCACCGACCTTCTACGAATTCTCTACTTGCTCTGTACCAGGGAAAGAAACTCAGAGCGAGTAAGAGGGCTCTTCTGGAACAAGCCTCTCATGGCTGAGGTAACGATATTGCTGCCGGGCTTCTTCACGCCTCTCATGGTCATACACAGATGTTCAGCCTGAATGACAACGGCGACGCCTTTTGGTTCCAAGACCTCCACAATGGTATTGGCTATCTGAGTGGTCAATCGTTCCTGGAGCTGCGGTCGTTTAGCCAGGATTTCGACGACTCTTCCGATCTTGCTGGCACCGACGACACGGCCGTTCGGGATATAGCCTACATGGGCTAAACCATAAAAAGGCAAGAAGTGATGTTCACACATAGAGTAGAAGGGGATGTCTTTGAGAATGACCATCTCGCGGTGACCTTCTTCGAAACCAACGCGCAGCTCTTCTCTGGGATCCTCATAAATGCCTGCGAAAACCTCGGCATACATCTCCGCAATGCGTCTGGGGGTTCCGACCAGCCCCTCGCGCTTTGGGTCTTCACCTATGGCATGTATGATGGAGATTACGGCTTTTTCAATCTTATCCTTGTCAATCATCAGTCTCTCCTGCGGCGAAGGGTGTTTCAAGATTCAATAGTCTTGCGCTGGCACCACTCAACCCTGAAGAATCATCTTCTCAACAGTTTCGAAATCTGCGGGGATTTCGGGAAGAGCCTGGGCGCTCTTGAGCGCGGTATCCGGGTCTTTGAGCCCTGTCCCTGTAATCACGCAGACTATTCTACTGTTTGAAAAAGCGTTTCCCTGCTTTATCTGCTTTATCAGGCCTGCCAGCGAGGCTGCGGATGCCGGCTCTCCGAAAATGCCTTCCTTTACAGCCAGCAGCCTGTAAGCATTCAGGATTTCGTCATCGCTGACGCTGTCTATAATACCCCCGGACTCATCTCTGGCAGCAACTGCCTTTTGCCAACTCGCGGGATTGCCTATGCGTATTGCCGTGGCAATTGTCTGGGGATTGGGCACAGCTTTGCCTCGCACAATGGGTGCAGCGCCCTCCGCTTCAAAACCCATCATCCTGGGTGTGTTCTTTGCTCTACCGACTTGCTTATAGTGAACAAAGCCTCTCCAGTAGGCGGTGATGTTTCCGGCATTGCCTACAGGAATGAAAAGGTAATCCGGGGCGTCTCCCAGAGCATCCACGATTTCAAAGGCGGCGGTCTTCTGTCCCTCTATGCGATGAGGGTTCAGTGAATTCACCAGTGTGATTGGGTGCTTTTCGGTGAGGATACGCACCAGTTCCAGAGCTTTATCGAAGTTGTCGTTGATTGCGATAATCCTGGCTCCGTAGACTATGGCTTGGGCAAGCTTGCCCAGTGCGATGTTTCCTTTAGGGACGACGACGAATACCTTCAGACCGCAAACTGCTCCGTAAGCTGCTGCTGACGCGCTGGTGTTGCCGGTGGAAGCACAGATTATGGTGGAGTTTTTGGATTCTACTGCCTTGGCTACCGCAACCACCATCCCCCGGTCCTTGAAAGAGCCTGTCGGGTTGCACCCTTCGAGTTTGAAGTAGAGTTCGCCGCAGCCGAGCTCGCGCTCCAGTCTCTTTGACCTGACAAGCGGCGTATCCCCCTCGCCGATGGTGATTATGGGCGTGTCTGGTGTTACCGGAAGGAGTTCCCTGTATCTCTCTAAGAGGCACGGCTTCTTACTCATCAGTCTTCAACTCTGATGAAATTGCCTATCTCCTTAACGACTTTGAGCTTCGCCGTCTTCTGCAAGGCTTTCTGCAATGCAGATTCCTGAGCAGGATGCGTCATTATGACTATCTCGGCAGTCCCTGCTTTTTCGTCTGTCTCTTTTTGTATTACCGAAGCGATGCTTATGGCATGGTCGCCCAGTATCCTGGAGATTTGAGCAAGCACGCCCGGGCTGTCCACCACGGTCAGCCGCATGTAGTAGCGTGTCCTGATTTGAGAGATAGGTACGAGTTTTTTTGTCCTGTGCAGTTTTATCTGAGGCTTAGGACGCAGCCCCAGCCTTATATTTTGAGACACCTGGATAACATCAGCCACGACGGCGCTGGCGGTGGGCAGGGAGCCGGCCCCTCTGCCATAGAAAATCACCCTTCCCACTAGGTCACCTTCAACCTGAATTGCGTTGAATACGCCGTCTACATTGGCAAGGAGCATGTCTTCGGGGACAAAGGCAGGATGGACCCTGACCTGTATCGAGCGCTTTTCCTTCCTGGCAATGGCGAGCAGTTTTATGGCGTACTCGAATTCCCGGGCGTATCGGAAGTCTCGAGCGGTAAGTCGTGAGATGCCTTCGTAATGGATATCGTCAGGATGTATCTCAGTGCGAAAGGCTAGCGTTGCCAGAATAGCGAGTTTGTAAGCAGCATCTATCCCCTCGATATCATTCGACGGGTCGGGCTCGGCATACCCCAGACTCTGGGCTTGTTTCAAAGCGGTGTCAAAATCGAGTCCCTCTTTCGCCATTCTGGTGAGAATATAGTTGGTAGTGCCATTGATGATAGCGTGAATAGCTATTATGTTGTTTGCCAGAAGGTCTCGTCTGAAAGGGGCAATCAGAGGTATGCCGCCGCCAACGCTGGCTTCGTAGCGAATGTCAACTCTATGCCTGGCGGCTAATTCGAAAAGCTCGAGGCTGTGTTTTGCGATAACCTCCTTATTTGCTGTTACAACATGCTTTCCTTTTGTGATTGCCTGTTTTATGTACCGAAAAGCATTTTTCTCGCCGCCGATAACTTCTATCACTATGTCAACGTCCGGGTCATTGAGTATAAGCGCCGGGTCAGTGGTCAGCAGATTACGTGGAAGCTCTACCTCTCTCTTTTTTGAGAGGTCTCTTACCAGAACCCTCTTTATCTCGACGGGACAGCCTGCCTGCTGAGCTATAGCGTTTGATTTCTCAAGCAGAGGCCTGGCTACTCCACCACCCACTACGCCCAGCCCAAGAAGTCCAACATGGATTCTGTCTTTCTTCTTCACAGTCATCTTACAAAACAGTCATTAGATTCTTTTTATCGCCCACTCTATTTTCACATCGTCCAAATACTCGATTATGGTAGCTTTTTCTCGTTGTTCCTTTAGCCAGCTTTCTAGCTCTTTCTGGGCTAGAACCTCGCGGTTTTCGTCCTCTATCGGCATTATTTCCTTCTCGGATACCTTTATCACATAGTAACCGCCATAAGAGGGTATGGGTTCACTCACATTGCCGATGTTAAGATTGAAAGCTACCTCTTCAAGCTCGGCGTATAGTATACCTCTCGGGAACCATCCAAGGTCCCCGCCCGCTTGCCTGGAAGCCTCATCTATAGATAGCTCTCTTGCAAGAGTGGCAAAGTCTTCGCCTTCGCGCAGTCTGTCTATAGTCTCGTTTGCTTTTTGCTCGGTTTCGACCATGATGATGTGAAGATGGACTTGTTCAGCTTCTGCAGGAACATTGTTCTCTTCAAGGTACTCCGCCAGCTTCAGACGAAGAATACCAGCCCTCACCACCTCGCGGTATTCGCTGTCGGAGATACGAAGGGTATTCAGCAGGTTCTGGTACATTTTTTCGACGTCAGTATCTGACGGAGTTGTATTGCCCGTTGAGTTGCCTCCGCTACCTTCGCCATCCGGGGCGAGATAACTCCTGATTCTCTCTGTTATTTCATTCTGGGTAATTTCAATACCCAGTTCTGGCGTCTTTTGTTTCACGAGTTCGTCATTCTCCAGTTGGACAAGGAGCTGGTAGCCGATTGCAGCCGAGTCAATCTGCTGGCCGGAACTCAAAGTGTAAAGGCGCAGCATTTTTACATAGTATGCCATATCCAGAACAGTGTCATTAACCTTTGCCACCGGCTTATGCCATATGGCGACATAGGTATCATAGCTCCAGTACGCCACCATTCCCAGAGCCAGGGCTATGACAAGTGGGATAATTATCCAGATGGCGAGTGTTATGTTTCTCTCGCGTTGCCACTTGGGAGGCTGGCGTTTAGCAACCGAAAGTTTCGGTTCGGGCTTCAGTTTTTTGCTCAAAGCGTAGTTCCTGCCAAAGAGCCTGCATATCCTCCGGAAGTCTACACAGGCAAATGTTAACTGGAGTGTTCTCTGAGGCTGGCTCCCATAAGGCGGATGTGCTCCCCGGTGTAGGGAAGCAAGGCAATGTGTCGTGCGCGTTTCAGAGCGGTACTCAAGGTGCGCTGATGTCTGGCGCAGACACCAGTTCTTCGTCTCGGCTCTATTTTTCCCCGATCTGAAATATAACGTCGCAAGAGATTCGTATCTTTGTAGTCAATGGTTTCAGTGCGACTTGCGCAGAAAGGACAGACCTTCCTTCTGGGGATGTATCTGCCTTTGCCTTTGCCGCGCTCTCGTTCTCTGGGTGCTGAAGCACTTGTTGTTGCTGTTCTAGCTTTCATCATTCAGAACTCTCTTCTTAACGTAAATTAAAACTGTTTTCAGGGTCTAGAATGGTATTTCGCCGGGCTCCAGGTCGTCTTCAGAGGCTCCCTCGCCGGTCTCCGGGAGTGTCCCCGCGGGACGTTTGTCCAGGAAGAGCACACGGTTGGCGATTATCTCAACTCGCGTGTGTCTCATACCATCCTGTCCTTCCCAGGAGCGTGTTCTCAGCCTGCCTTCGACATAGGCACGCTGTCCTTTGGTGAGGAACTGGTTACAGTTCTCGGCTAGCCTGTTCCAGGTAACTACATCGAACCACTCAGTCTCCTGCTTACGCTCACCATCCTGTGCAGTGTATGTTCGGCTGGTGGCAATGCGAAAGGAGGTCACCGGGTTGCCGTTTGGGGTGAAGCGCATCTCGGGATCAGTTCCCACATTCCCTATAATGATTACTTTGTTCAACCCCACCATGTTAACACTCCTTTTCCCAAGCTTTAATCGCCTAATCGCACGAGCATGTGGCGCAAGACCTTCTCCGAGATTCGCAAATTAGCTTCCAATTCTGCGGTCGTTGCCGGTTCGATCTTGAATCTGGTCAGCACATAATTGCCTTCTTTGAAGTGGTTGATGGGATACGCTAACCTCCGTTTTCCCCAGCGGTCTACTTGGACTACCGCCCCACCTTTAGAGGTGATGAAGTCACTTATCCTCTCTATGCTGGCCGGGATCTCCTCCTCGGGGATCTCAGGACTCAGAATCACAACAAGCTCATAGTCACGCAACTAAACACTCCTTAATTACGAAAACTCTGCAGTAAGGTTCCCAGGCTGAGATTGGCTAAAATTATAACATGCACCGTCACTTACAGCAAGCCGTCGTGCAGGCATATGCGACGGGCTAAATCATTCCGTGATCCCGGGCACCGGGAATTTCTCACATATTTCCTTGATGTGCTGGCGAATCTGTCTCTGGACCTTCCGGTTGTCGGGATCTGTGAAAACCCTGACAATGAAGCTGGCAATCTGTTTCATCTCTTTCTCACCGAAGCCTCTGGTGGTTAGCGCAGGAGTACCCAGCCTGATGCCGCTGGTAATCTGAGGCGGGTGAGGGTCAAAGGGGATTAGATTCTTGTTCACTATTATCCCTACAGATTCAAGTGCTTTCTCGGCATCTCGCCCCTTCAGTCCGGTAGCGGAGAGGTCAACCAGAATTAGATGGGTGTCTGTCCCTCCTGCAACGAGGCGCAGCCCCTGACGGCTCAACTCACTTGCCAGAACCCGAGCATTTCGCAGCACCTTCTTCTGGTAGGAAACAAAGGCAGGCTGCATTGCCTCATGGAAAGCCACTGCCTTTGCAGCTATGACATGCATCAGGGGACCTCCCTGGGTCCCCGGGAAAATGCTGCTGTCAATGCTCGAAGCCCATGGTGACTGACAGAGTATGAATCCGCCTCTGGGACCTCGCAGGGTCTTATGTGTGGTGGATGTTACAACTTCTGCGTACGGCACGGGCGAAGGATGGACTCCGGCGGCGACCAGCCCGGCCAGGTGTGCCATGTCCACGACTAACCTGGCACCCACGCGGTCAGCTATCTCACGAAACCTCTTGAAATCTATGATTCTGGGATAGGAACTGGCGCCCGTCACTATGAGCTTGGGCCTGTGTTTGAGGGCAAGCCTCTCCACCTGGTCGTAGTCAATTGTTTCGGTAGCCCTGTCGACTCCGTAGGTAATGAAGTTGTAGAACCTGCCTGAAAAATTGACCTTGCTGCCATGTGTAAGGTGTCCGCCGTTGGCCAGGCTCATCGCCAGTACCGTATCTCCGTATTTTAGGAGGGCGAAGTAGGCAGCCATGTTCGCCTGCGCGCCGCTGTGAGCCTGCACATTGGCATGGTCTGCCTTGAACAGCTTCTTGGCTCTCTCTATCGCCAGTTCCTCTACGGTGTCCACATTGTCGCAGCCGCCATAGTAACGCTTGCCGGGATAGCCCTCTGCATATTTGTTTGTGAGCACGGAGCCCTGAGCCTCCAGAACTGCACGCGACGCATAGTTCTCCGATGCAATGAGATTGAGAGTAAATTGCTGCCGCCGCTCATCTTGCTTAATGGCAGCAGCGACTTTCGGGTCGACGTCTTTCAGCAAGATTCTACTCCTGATAGATGAAGCACGATGACATGCTCAAAACAAAGAGCCACGCTCCAGTAACGTGGCCCTTTAACCTCTAGCTATTACAACCCACCGGCATATCCCGTTCCCGAGCAGTGGACTCAGTTTACACCAGTGGCCTGGGATTGTCAATTCAGACTAGCTTTAATAGTTTCGGCGGGCAAATGGCATCTACCACGAATGTCTTATGGCGCCGGTGGGACAGGCTTCCTGGCACTTAACATCCCGAGGCCCGCTGACAGGCTTGCAAGGAGCGCAGACATATTTGATGTTCTTGCTGTGTTCCTTCCTCACTGCGACCACAAGGTCGTCGTAATCATCGGTTATAACCTCGAGAACATTTCTGGGACAGGCTTCCACGCACTTCCCGCAGCCGTCGCACTTATCGCTATCGACGACGATGTACCAGTCACCTGACCCATCGGTGTAACCGTAGTTGGCGATGTATCCTTTCGTCACAACCAGCGTTCTCAGAAGCCAGCGAAATATCGTGTTCAAGTCAAGCCGCCTTCCTGGACTTCAAAAGCAGGTCTCTGGCGAAGAGAGCAGCTCCCAGGCCGCCCGCAATTTGAGGATCGGGCTGTAGCGGCATTGCCTTTATGCCCAGTTCCTTCTCAATTCTGCTGACCACGCCGATGTTCTTGGCTATGCCTCCCGTGATTACGAATTCCTTCTCCACTCCAATTCGCTCCAGCAATCCGACTACCCTGTGAGCCATGGCAGCACAGTAAGCAGCGAGCACCATGTTCTTGGTCCAGCCGCTGCGCAGCAAGCCAATCGCTTCTGATTTGGCGAAGATGACGCAGGTGCTGCTCACCGGCTCTGGCTCCTCTTTAACATCAAGAGACATCTTGCCCACATCCACGATGGGAACCTGAAGTAGCTCCGCCATCACCTCCATACCTCGTCCTGTTCCGGCAGCGCATTTATCGTTCATGAGGAACTGTGTCACTTTGCCCTTCTCGTCACAATGGATGCCCTTAAGGTCCTGACCACCCATGTCGAGGATAGTCCTGACTGTAGGTCCTCCCATGTAATTAGCGCCCCGTGCGTGGCAGGCTATCTCTGTAATGGCTTTTTTGGCCATGGGGATGTTAACCCGCCCGTAGCCTGTTCCGACGATGAATTGAATGTCCTCAGGCCTAATGCCGGTGCCATTAAGAGCTATGCTGAGGGCTTTCTTAGCGCTGTCGGGGCTGTTGGAACCGGTGCGTGTGTTGCAGAAGGCGTATATCTTGTCGTCGGCAAGGATGACTGCTTGCGAGCTAACTGAACCGACATCGATACCGGCGACAAGGGTCTCTGCCTTACGCCAGTCAATATCAGGAGATTTCCAGCTATTCTCCGTCCAGCGGTAGAACTCTGTTGTCATCTTGTACTCCCTTCCTCGCTTATGCTGCTGCCAGTAGAGCGGCTCCCAGAGCACCGATGAACTCCGGCTTCTCAGGAACCAGAATGTCGACACCGAGATGTTTTTTCATGGCTGCGACAATGGCGCTGTTGTTGGCTACCCCGCCAACAAGTGCCACATCTTTTTCAATAGGTATTCTGCGCACCATTGAAGATACCCTTGATGCGATGGCATCGTGGACAGCATGGGCAATGTCGGATTTCTCAATTTTGGAATGTATCAGCGAGACCACCTCGGACTCGGCGAAAACGGCGCACGTGGCGTTTATCGGCGCTTCCTTGGTCGATTTGTGGGAAATCTCGATCATTTCGGGCACGGTCACTTCCAGCGCCCTAGCCATGCTCTCAACGAAGGCTCCGGCGCCAGCAGCGCATTTGTCATTCTTGGCAAAGTCGAGCACTTTGCCAGAGGCATCGCAGCTTATGCCGCGAGCTTCTTCCGCACCGATATCCACTATTGTTCTCACTGAGGGCAGTAGATAGTTTGTGCCTTTGGCATCGGCGGTAACCTCAGTGACATTGTGGTCGGCAAAGGGTATGCTCTTTCTGCCCGCTCCTGTAGCATATATCTTGTTTATGTCTTTACGTGATATGCCAGCCTGCTTTGCAGCTTCCTCCAGGGTTTTCTCGGCTGCTTCAAGGGGTTCAAATCCGGTTGGGTTCATGGCGCGAGCTACGACCTTGTTATCTTTTACGATAACAATCTTTATCGTTTTCGCGCCGATGTCAATCCCTGCTGTTATCATTTTGCTTTCACCTCACGGTATTGGTTGGGCAATTGCTTCAGCCCATCGGTCCGCTCAGACCGTTACCTTGTGTATTCCCTGCCCCTCCAGGAAGGTCTCCAACCTGTCGATCACTCCAGTCTCATCTATGTCTCTGCAATCGGCGAAATTACCTTCGAACATCGCCGTCGGAATACCCTGCTTGTTGAGATCGCGCTGGAAGTCATACATGCTGGTGGTCATCGGGATGCAGCCACGATTTATCAGCAGAAGGTAAGCATTGGCTTTCCAGTGCTTGAACATGATAACGTACTCTTTCTTCCTTACGTCCAGATGAGATTGGAAGGGATGTTCAGCCCGCCAGCGTGCCACCGTGCGGCACAGGTCCTCCCTGTTCTTCATTTCTTTCCAGCCGGGGCGCTTTTCAGGTACAGTGGCAGGTACTACCTTGCCTTCATCGTAAAGGAACTTAACCTCTCCCGAGTTGATGAGATACACATAGGTGCCGACAAACACCACCCCGAAATTCTCCAGATATCGGAACACCTTGAGGAAGCTCCATGGAGGTGGAGTAAGCATGCACATTCTGTATTGCTCATTGGAGACAGCCGCTATCTGATTGGCGATGCGGTCTTTCAGTTCGTCTCTCAGTGTCTCCAGAAATTGGGTTGCCACCTTCTCATGTCTTCTCAGCATGGAGATGGGCATGAGGGCGAACATGCTCTTGATGTCTATAGGCGCTGGAATGGCGCCATTGAGAAGGTTAATCTCGCCCCAGAGGGCTTCGTTGTAAAAGTAGTTCCGCATAGCTTCGATGGCTTTTTCGTCATCGAACTTCCTCTTCGTGATTTTCTCCATCCATTCAATGCTGTCCATGTACTGGCCTGCAACATACTCTATTCTGGCCTCCTGATTGCCATCTGAGGCCAGCATGGTCTCATCGTCCACATAGTACATGGGGATGCCCTGGTATTCGGAGACTATCTGATGCCACTTGGGATGGCCAGCGGGGCAGTGCCTGACGCTCCAGGCAAAATCGAATTTGGGGAATGGCCCGCCGGTAAAATAGTACTTGTCGAGGAACATGGTGCCCAGGAAGTTGCGCATATAGCCGCACATATCCCTGGCATATCCGCGCGCCTCGTAGCATTCCATGGCAGGGATTGAGGCGGGGGGGTCGGCTGCTACGCTGGCGCCATAGGGTTCGCCTGCCAGGAACACGAAATCACCGAGCCCTGCCAGCATGCCGTATGGAGTTGCGGCGCAACCCAGCACGAGGATCTTGCCTTCCTCTCGTCCCTTGGTTAACTCCTTGTATGCTTCGAGTCTCAGCTCCTTACCCCACTGCCAGCAATCCAGCGGTTTGGTCTTGTACTTTGCTTTAACTGTCATGCTCTAGTTGCCTCCGTTTTCAATAATCAGTTCGAATGTATGTCTATACTAGTTCGAGTTCAAGCATCTCGAGGAATGCCTCGATTCGGGTGCGGAACTGGCCAAAGGGGATAGTGACGTCGAACTCGAGGACAAGGGTGGGAATGTTATTGTCTTTGAACATTTTTAGCAGCCAGGGGATGTCGAATTCATGGGGGTCGCAGAACTTCTGCTGATACAGCAGAACGCCCTGCACATTCCAATCTTTGGCATGTTGCAAGATGCGGTCTCCCCTGGTCTTGAAATCAGCAGCTACGGCGGGGCAGGGCCAGCGGTCAATGTAGCGGGCTGCGATGGCTGCCAGGCGGTCTTTCTGTGGCTCTACCTCGTCCCAGAAATAGCGGCTTCCGCTGCAGTGCTCATCGATGACCACAGTGCAGCCCAGCTCCTCCATCATTCTTACGAATACAATGTCATCCATCTCGCTGCCGACCATCATGAGCCTGAGGCCGGTGTTTCTTTCCAGTTTTCTGTCGGGCAATTGCTTGAGCAACTCCTCCAGCAGTTTGTTGTGCTCTGCCACATCCATCAACTGGCTGGCTACGACCATCTCCATACACTCAGCACCGGTAATGGGCGGGGTCTCCTGCTTCCTAAACTCGTACACTTTTTTCATCAGCCTGCGGTTTGTGTTATACAGTTCTATCGCTTTGTCCAGGTCCTGGTCAGTGATTTTCTTCCCTGTGAATTTCTCCAGCCCCTCTTTGAAACCTTTGTACTCTTCAACCAGAGTCTTCTTTGCACGCGGACTTTTGAGATGTTGGGGCATCCATATGTAGTATTTAAAAGGGGTCGGGACATAGTTTCTCCAGTTATCCCATGTACCCTGGACATGGGAGCATGTACGCGACATTGTAATTCCATCGAGGTAGTCGTATCTCCCTTTCAAGCCCTGGGCCAGGGCATCTCGAGAGAAGGGGCAAACTGTGGGGAAGAGGTATCTGTCGGTGACATCCTGTACCTCGTGGCTTCCCAGGATGCGCACCGGCAGCATGTCTGCGGCATACATAATCTCGACGGGCGCGTAGGAGCAAAGCCAGCCGATGACTTTCTTTGCGTTTTTTGCCTTCCAATCTTTGGCGTACTGGTGCCGTTTGGCTAGCACCTCCTGGAATTTCTCAATAGCTGCCACTTTTTATCGCTCCTCTCTTGTTTATTGACGTACCACAATTAGAGGCTTGTCTGACACTCGCAACCGAGCCCAGACATGCCTCCATCTGTGTATCGCATACGAGACAGCGTCATCGCTGATTAACTGCCTTTATAATATAGTCTAACAATGGTCTCAGTTTGTGTCAAGCTTGCACCATGGGGAATGCCTGAGGTTGCCTTGGGCACGCCAGAGAGGCGATTCAAGGAATTGAAGGTAACCACTGAATAATCGCATCGTGGCTTTCTTGACGCAATGTGGCTGTTGACCTAAAATATAACTCTGTCAATTTTTCGATGTAAGCTGAAGAATGTGCAAGTAGTCTCAGAACTTTCAAGTATTCGACCGCAGCTCGATACCCTGCTTACGGTGGGGGTTTTCGATGGTGTCCATCTGGGTCACAGGCATCTCATCAGTGTGCTGACCCGTGAAGCAACCAGGCGAGGGCTGACCAGTGGCGTCGTGACCTTCAGGGGCAATCCCAAAGCTGTGCTGTCTCAAAAGAATAAGCTGGCGCGTTTGACCACGCTCGAAGAACGTACCCGTCTCCTCCAGAGCCTTGGCGTCGACCTGGTTGTCACACTGACGTTCAGCCGCGAGCTTGCTACTCTTTCTGCGCGCGAGTTTGTCGGCGACCTCCAGAGGTACCTGCGAATGAGAGGGCTGGTGATTGGACCTGATTTCGCTCTGGGCCGGGGCAGGGAAGGAAATGCTGAAGTTCTGAAATCGCTGGGCAAGGAGCTTGGCTTCACAGTTGAGGTAGTGAGACCATTGCAGGTAGAGGGTATGCTGGTCAGCAGCACGGCGGTGAGGCAGGCTCTCGCCCGCGGCGATATGAAGATGACCACCAAGTTGCTGGGACGATATTTCAGACTCACCGGGAAGGTGGTAGGTGGAGTGGAAAGAGGGCGCGCTCTCGGATTCCCTACGGCGAATCTCCAGGTGGACGCTGAGCAGGCACTTCCTCATGATGGAGTCTATGCCACAATTGCCCGTGTCGGGGATAGAATACGTGAATCGGTAACGAACATAGGTAAAAGGCCGACCTTCGGCGAGGGTGAACGGAGCGTTGAAGTATATATATTTGATT
>FWPV01008365.1_pt1 | contig 18140 bp, 18 predicted proteins | sample 2228371 | NCBI WGS metagenome assembly FWPV01 (sample SAMEA103939776, study PRJEB20133) | metagenome
TCCTTTTCCTTATGAAAAGTATTTATTGAAAGGTTGAAAAATGAAAAAAGTAGAAGAAATTATAAATAAAATTAAAAATAATATATTTGAAAAAGAAGATGTTTTATATGCGTTAAATATAAAAACCGAAAAAGAATTTGCACCATTTTTTCAATTATCAGAGGAAATATGTGAAAAAATCTATGGAAAAAATGTTTATGCGAGGGGAATAATTGAGTTTTCAAATTATTGTAGAAAAAATTGTTTTTATTGTGGTATAAGACGGGAAAATAAAAATTTAGAAAGATATAGAATACCTTATGAAGAAATTTTGAAAACTATGGAAATTATAAAAAAAGATAGGGTTCAAACTGTGGTTTTACAATCAGGTGAAGATTTAAAATGTGATGAATTTTTACCTGCCCTTATAAAAGATATAAAAGAAAAATATGACATAGCAATAACTCTATCAATAGGTGAAAGACCTTATGAAGTATATAAAGAATTAAAAAAAGATGGAGCAGATAGATTTTTATTAAGAATAGAAACTACTGATAAAGAGTTATTTAAAAAATTGCATCCTGATGATGATTTTGAAAATAGAAAACAATGCCTTTATTATTTAAAAGATTTAGGGTATGAAGTCGGGACAGGTGTTTTAATTGGTTTACCTTGGCAAACAACAGAATCTCTTGTAAATGACTTGTTTTTTTTAAAAGAATTACAACCAGATATGGTTGGAATAGGGCCTTTTATACCCCATAATGACACACCGCTAAAAGATTTTAAAAATAATGATATATTTATGACTTTAAAAATGGTTTCTTTGATACGGATAATCTTAAAAGATGTAAATATTCCAGCAACAACTGCAATGGGAACCATAGATCCGTATGGAAGACAAAAAGCATTAAAAGTTGGTGCAAATGTTATTATGCCCAATTATACGCCATATTTATACAAAGATAAATTTAAATTATATAATAATAAAATATGTATAAATGAAAATTGTTCAGTAAAATGCACTGAAATAATAGCAAAATATGCAGGAAAAAAAATTATATCTGATAAAGGGTTCAGGAAAAAAATTTTTATAAATAATTAATTTAATTTTTTGATTGAATTTTTTAGAAAAAAATTTATAATTAACGAAATTTTTTATTAAAGGAGTACAATATGACTTTGCAAAAAGAAGAGATACATCTAAAAAGTGAATTGCTTGATTTTATACAAAAAGTTAAAAATAAAAAAGGTTGCGAAATCAGCGTCCTGCACAAAATTCAGGAATTGTATGGTTATGTTCCGCGTAAAGTCGCTATGGAAGTAGCCCATCAATTAAATATCCCCCTTGCTAAAATATATGGCATAATTACTTTTTACCATCTTTTTAAATTAAATAAGCCGGGTAAATATAAAATATCAGTTTGTATGGGAACTGCCTGTTATGTAAAAGGCGGAGAGGACATCTTACAGGAAATAGAAAATATATTAGGCATTGGCGTTAATTCAACAACAGAAGATGGATTATTTTCTGTAGAAATTGTTCGTTGCATTGGATGCTGCGCAATAGCACCTGCCATTATGATTAATGATAAAGTATATGGAAATTTAAAAAAGGATATGATTTCGCAAATATTAGGAGAATATACTGAATTTGAAAAGGAGTCCAATAAATAAAATGACTAAATTAAATAAAAATCAATTAAACCAATTAAGAAGCCTTATAAATTCAAGTTCAAATTATGAAATACTTGTAAGTTTAGGCACGTGCGGTATAGCAGCAGGCGGAGAGAAAATTTATGAAATACTTCAAAACGAAATCAAAGAAAGAGATTTAGAAAATATTATATCAGTTAGAAAGACAGGATGTCTGGGTTTATGTTTTTGTGAACCTAATTTAATTATAAATACTCCTGGTTTACCAAAGGTTGCATATGGTTATCTTACAGAAGATATAGCATATAAAATAATTTCTGAACATATTATGAAAAAAAATATAATTGATGATTATGTTATATTTTTACCTGATTTTGATATTTTAAATGGTAAAAAAGAAAATCCGCAAAAATTTGATGAAAAATTTATTTTTATATGGGAGCCGGAAAAGAAAAAAAACATATATAATTCTATAATTAAAAAATTATCCAATAAAAATATTGAAAAAGTTAAAGTTTATTCATCTAAATATATTGGTATTGCTAAAAATAAACCCATCATAAAAATTTTACCGGAAAATATAATTTATTTTAATTTTGAAGAAAAAGATTTAGATAATATTATAGATTCACACATTATTAATAATAAAATTTTAGAAGATTTTTTATATGAATACAATAATCCCAATATTAAATTTGAACAAAAAGATAAACATAATAAACAATTCAGAATTGTATTAAGAAATAGTGGATATATAGATCCAGAAAATATAAATGATTATCTTAAACGTGATGGATATAAAGCATTAGAAAAATGTATTTTTGAATTTCAACCTGAAAAGATAATAGAAGAAGTAAAAAAAAGTGGATTGCGTGGAAGAGGTGGTGCTGGTTTTCCAACTGGATTAAAGTGGGAATTTACTAAAAAAGTGAATTCTGATATAAAATATGTAATTTGTAATGCAGATGAAGGGGATCCAGGAGCTTATATGGATAGAAGTGTTTTAGAAGGTGATCCATTCAGTGTAATAGAAGGTATGACAATATGTGGGTATGCTGTAGGCGCCTCTCAAGGATATATTTATGTCCGTGCAGAATATCCACTCGCTATTAAAAGATTACAAAATGCAATAGAAAAAGCTAAAGAGATGGGATTATTAGGAGAAAAAATTTTAGATACAAATTTTTCTTTTGACATAGAAATAAGATTAGGAGCAGGAGCTTTTGTGTGTGGTGAAGAAACTGCATTAATAGCATCAATTGAAGGAAAAAGAGGTATGCCAAAGCCAAGACCACCTTATCCTGCTGTAAGTGGCTTATGGGGGAAACCCACTGTAATAAATAATGTTGAAACATTTGCAAATATTCCAGTAATCTTTATTAAAAGTAGTGAATGGTTCAGTTCTATTGGAACAGAAAAATCAAAAGGAACAAAAGTTTTTGCATTAACAGGAAAAGTAAAATGCCCGGGACTTGTAGAAGTTCCCATGGGAACTTCTCTTAAAGATATTGTATATGAAATTGGCGGTGGAATATTAAATAATAAAAAAATTAAAGCTGTTCAAACAGGTGGACCTTCTGGTGGAGTTATCCCAGAAGATTATTTAGATATTAATATTGATTATGAAAATTTACAACAGATAGGTTCAATCATGGGTTCTGGTGGCATGATAGTTATTGATGAACAGGATTGTATGATTGATATTGCTAAATTTTATTTGCAATTTACAGTAGATGAATCCTGTGGTAAATGTGCACCATGCAGGATAGGTGGTAAACAGTTATTAGAAAATTTAAATTTAATATCATCTGGCAAGGCAGATGATAAGGTTATGGACAGATTGAAAAGAATCAGTCTTGCTATGACAAAAGCATCTTTATGCGGGCTTGGACAGAGTGCTCCTAATCCGGTAATATCCACCTTGAAATATTTTGAAAATGAATACTGGGAACATATAAGAGATAAAAAATGCAAAACAGGCAAATGTAAGGAACTCGTTACTTATACAATTATTCCTGAAAAATGTATTGGATGTGGTGCCTGTGCTTTAAGATGTCCTGTTTATGCTATAACTGGCGAGAAAAGAAAACCGCATAATATTGATCAATTAAAATGTATAAAATGTGGAGAATGTTATTTAACCTGTAAATTTAATGCAATTTTAAAATCATAAAAGGAGAAATTTTTATGGCAAATAATGAAATAGTAGAACTTGAAATAAATAAAATTAAAGTAAAAATAGAAAAAGGAAAAACAATTTTAGAGGCAGCTAAAAAAGCTCAAATAAAAATTCCAACATTATGTAAACACGAAGATTTAGAGGAGACCGGAGCATGTGGTATTTGTGTTGTAAAATTTGAAGGTTCTAAAAAATTAGTCAGAGCATGCACAACACCAGTAGAAAATGGAATGAAAATAACAACCCATGATGCTGAATTATATGAAATTAGGAAAAACGTTATTGAGTTAATTTTATCAAGACATCCAAATGAATGTTTAACATGTTTACGAAATGGTTCCTGTGAATTACAAAAATTTGCAGAAGAATTTGGAATAAGAGAAAAGTTTTTTAAACCAATGGTAATTGAAAAACCCAAAGATTTATCAACAAAAGCATTGGTTGTTGATTCAAAAAAATGCATCGGGTGTGGTAGATGTGCCACAGTATGCCAGGATATTCAGAATGTCTGGGCAATAGAATTTATCAACAGGGGATTTGAAATGTCTATAGCACCAGCAGGAGATATATTATTAGCAGATAGTCCATGTATTAAATGTGGTCAGTGTTCTGCTCATTGTCCTGTCGGAGCTTTAATTGAGTATGAAGAAACAGATAAAGTATGGGCAGCATTAAGAAATGATGAATTATATCCTGTTGTTCAGATAGCACCTGCTGTAAGAGTTGCTTTTGCTGAATCATTTGGTTTTGAACCAGGATTTATTGCAACAAAAAAAATATATGCTTTATTAAAAAGATTAGGATTTAAAGCAGTATTTGATACAAATTTTGGAGCTGATGTGACTATAATGGAAGAAGCAAGTGAATTTGTTGAGAGATTTACAAAATATAATGAAAAATTACCTCTGATTACTTCTTGCTGTCCCAGTTGGGTAGATTATTTAGAAAAATATTATCCAGAACTTATTGAACATTTTTCTTCTGTTAAATCTCCACATCAAATTGTTGGAGTATTAACTAAAACATATTTTGCTGAAAAGATGAATATAGATCCTTCAAAAATATTTATGGTTTCCATAATGCCGTGTATCTCTAAAAAGTATGAAATAACAAGAACAGACGAAATGTTTGCAAGCGGTTTTCAGGATGTTGATGTATCTTTGACTACCAGAGAATTGGTCAGGATGGCATACTCAGGCGGAATAGATTTTGTAAATTTACCTGAAGAGGATGCAGATAGCATACTTGGAACCTATACAGGAGCAGGAACTATTTTTGGTACAACTGGTGGTGTAATGGAAGCAGCGCTAAGAACCGCATATTATTTTTTAGAAGAAAAAAATTTAGAAAATTATGATATTAAAGAAACGAGAGGACTTAAAGGTATTAAAACTTTTACTATTAAAATTAAAGATAAAAATATAAATATTGCTGTTGCTCATGGTGTTGGAAACATTAGTAAAGTTTTAGATATAATAAAAGAAAATAAACTAAAAAAAGAAAAACCTGTTTATGATTTTATAGAAGTTATGGCCTGTCCAGGTGGTTGTGTTGCAGGTGGTGGGCAACCATACCAGGTTTCAGATTATTTAAGAATAAAAAGAACAGAAGGCATTTATAAAGATGATGCCTCTCAACAATACAGATGCTCTCATGAAAATCCTATGATAAAAGAAGTATATGAGAAATTTTTAGAACAACCTTTAAGTCATAAATCTCATAAGTTATTACATACTACTTATAAAGCAAGGCCAATTTATTATAAGTAAATTTATAAAATTTATTTGACATAATTTAAAAAATTATTATAATTATAGTGAAAAAATTCACTAAAAGGAGAGAAATATGGCAGAAACAATTTATTCAATCATAAAAAAATATGGTGGTGATGAAACTCGTTTAATGGATATTTTAATTGATGTTCAATCAGAAATAGGTTTTATATCTGAATGGACAATTGAACAAATTTCAAAAGCACTTGATGTACCAAAAGTGGATATCATTCAGACAGTTAGTTTTTATCATTTTTTTCATACAGAACCTAGAGGCAAATATGCAATTTATTTAAATGATAGTGTTATTGCAAACTTTTATGGCAAAGAAGAAATAAAAAAATGTTTTGAAGAAGAAACAGGTATAAAATTTGGGCAGGTAACTCCCGATGGACTTATTGGATTATATGAAACAGCATGTATCGGAATGAATGACCAGGAACCTGCAGCCATCATAAATGAACAGATATTTCCATCATTAACTCCTAAAAAAGTAAAAGAAATAGTTAAAATGATGAGAGAAAAGAAAAGTATAGAAGATATAAAAGGGAACCAGTATGGTGATGGAAATAATTCTCATTATCTTTTAAGATCGCTGGTTCATAATAATATAAGAGAAAAAGGAAAAATTATTTTTTCAGATTGGACTCCAGGTGAAATATTAAAGAAAATCGTTAATAATTATAGTTCAACGGATATTATTGAAGAGATAAAAAAATCTGGTTTAAGAGGTAGAGGTGGTGCCGGATTCCCTACAGGATTGAAATGGAGTTTTACTGCTCCTGCTTCAGGAAGAGAAGGAGCTGGTTTTCCAACAGGCTTAAAATTTGAACTTGCTAAAAAATCGCCTGGTGAAATAAAGTATATTTTCTGCAATGCCGATGAGGGAGAGCCTGGAACATTTAAAGATAGAGTAATATTGACTGAGTTGCCACAATTAGTTTTTGAAGGAATGACAATAGCAGGTTATGCTGTTGGTGCAAAGCAGGGAATATTATATTTGAGATATGAATATAAATATATGAAAGAATATCTTGAAAATGTCCTTACCGAGATGAGAAAAGCAGGATTATTGGGTGATTTTATTTTAGGTAAAAAAGGTTTTGACTTTGATATCAGAATACAATTAGGAGCAGGTGCTTATGTTTGCGGGGAAGAATCTGCATTGATTGAATCGGCAGAAGGCAAAAGAGGAGAACCCCGTGATAGACCACCATTTCCCGTTGAATCAGGTTATTTAAATAAACCAACCGTTGTTAATAATGTTGAAACTTTTGCAACTATTGTTAAAATTTTAAATTATGGTGCAGAATGGTTTAATAAATTGGGAACAAAAGATTCAAAAGGCACAAAAGTTTTAAGTATTTCCGGTGATTGTGAATATCCAGGTATTTATGAATTAGAATGGGGTTTTTCTGTAAAGGATATTTTAAAAAAGGTTGGTGCTAAAATAGATGATGTTCTTGCAGTGCAAGTTGGTGGTCCATCTGGTTCATGTATAGGTCCAGACCAATTTGATAGAGTCCTCGCTTATGAAGATCTATCTACAGGCGGTTCATTGATTATTATTAGTAAAAAACGTGATTTAATTAACGATGTGGTATTGAATTTTCAAAATTTCTTTATGGAAGAATCCTGTGGTTCATGTGTCCCATGCAGGGTGATGACTGTTATTTATAAAAAAATAATTGAAAAAATTATAAATGGGAAAGGCAATATAAATGATGTTGAAAATCTGCAGAAATGGACATTTGTAATGAAAAATAATAGATGCGGACTAGGACAGACGGCATTAAATCCAACTTTATCAACATTGAAGAATTTTAAAAATTTATATTTAGAAAAGGTAAAAGATAATCCAATAGATATAAATTCAGAATTTGATGAAACTAATGCTATAAAAGAATACGTTGAAACAGTAAATAAAAAATAAACTTAAGGAGAATTATATGGCGACATTTATAAAATTTACAATAGATGGTAAATTATGTTTTGCTCAGGAAGGAACCCAATTAGTAGAAGCAGCAAAAGAAAATAACGTTTATATACCAACTTTATGCAATTTCCCAGGAATACCACCCAAAGGTTCATGCAGGATATGTACTGTATTGGTAAATAACAGACCAGTAACAGCCTGTACAACAAAGGTATATGAAAACATGGAAGTTAAAGCTTATACAGAAGAATTGGAAAATTTTAGAAAAATGGTAATAGAGATGTTATTTGTAGAAGGGAATCATTTCTGTCCATCCTGTGAAAAAAGTGGCAATTGTGAATTACAGGCGCTGGCTTATAAATATAAAATGATGGTTCCTTCATTGCCATATCTTTTTCCTAAAAGAGAAATAGAAGCATGGCATCCCAAATTAGTTAAAGACCACAACAGATGTATTTTATGCAAAAGATGTATTCGTGGAATTAAAAATGAACAGGGAAAATCTATTTTTGCGTATGCAAAAAGAGGACAACATTTAGAAATCAATATTGACAGAGATACATCTAAGAATATTAGCGATGAACTGGCACAAAAAGCTGTGGATATATGTCCTGTGGGAGCAATTTTATTAAAAGGTAAGGGATTTAAAACTCCAATAGGAAAAAGAAAATATGATTATGTGCCAATTGGTAGTGATATAGAGAAAACTAAATAAAAGGAGTTAATTTATGGCAAATAAGAAAAAAATAGTAGCTACTGCTTCTTTGGCTGGTTGCTTTGGTTGTCATATGTCATTTCTTGATATTGATGAAAGAATTTTAGATTTAATTGAACTTGTAGAATTTAATAAATCACCGATCAATGATATTAAAAAGTTTACGAAACATTGCGATATAGGTTTAATAGAAGGAGGCTGCTGTAATGATGAAAATGTTCATGTTTTAAAAGATTTCAGAAAAAATTGTGATATTCTTGTTTCTGTTGGAGAATGCGCAATAATGGGGGGTTTGCCAGCTATGAGAAATGGAATACCATTAAAAGAATGTTTGGAAGAAGCATATTTAAATGGACCAACTGTTCAAGATGCTAATCCGAATAAAATTATACCAAATGACCCTGATATTCCAAAAATATTAAATAGAGTATATCCCTGTCATGAAATAGTAAAAATTGATTATTTCTTACCAGGATGTCCCCCTAGAGCCGATCTCATATGGAATGCTTTATATGCACTTGTAACAGGGAAAGAATTATTAATACCATACGAAGTTTTAAAATTTGATTAAATTAAAAGGAGTTAATTTATGCCTAAAAAAATTGTTATTGAACCTGTAACCCGTGTTGAAGGACATGGGAAAGTAACTATACAAATAGATGATAAGAATAATATAACCCAGACACGTTTTCACATAGTTGAATTTCGTGGATTTGAACGTTTTGTAATAGGAAGACCATACTGGGAAGCTCCTGTTTTAGTCCAGCGTTTATGCGGTATCTGTCCTGTTTCTCATCATTTGGCCGCAGCAAAAGCAATGGATGTAATAGTTGGAGCAGGCACCGGCGATGGATTAACTCCTGTTGCAGAAAAAATGCGCCGGCTTATGCATTATGGACAGATATTTCAATCACATAGTTTACACTTTTTTCACCTTGCTTCTCCTGATTTATTATTTGGTTATGATGCTCAACCGGAAAAAAGAAATGTAATTAATATTGCAATTGAAAATAAAAATTTAGCTGTTCAGGCGGTTTTAATGAGAAAATTTGGACAGGAAGTTATTGCAAGAACTGCCGGTAAGAAAATTCATGGCACAGGAGCAATTCCTGGTGGAATTAATAAAAATTTATCAGCAAAAGAGCGTGATGAATTATTAAAAGGGCCAAATCCTTTTAATGCAGATATGATGATTACATGGGCTAAAGAAGCTATTGAATTTTTTAAAAGTTACTACAAAAAAAATAAAGATTTTATTGATAATTTTTCTAAATTTCCTTCTAATCATTTATCATTAGTAAGAAAAGATGGTGCTTTAGATTTATATCATGGAGTTTTAAGAGCAGTTGACTCAAATGGTAAAAAAATATTAAATGACGTTGATTATCAGGATTATTTAAACTATATCAGAGAAGAGGTTCGTTCCTGGAGTTATATGAAATTTCCATATCTTAAAGAATTAGGTCCTGAAAAAGGATGGTATAGAGTTGGACCTCTTGCTCGTTTAAATACCTGTGATTTTATTCCAACTCCACTGGCACAAAAAGAATTTGAAGAATACAAAAGTATAACAGGAAAGATAAGTAATGTTTGCTTGCATACACACTGGGCAAGATTAATTGAGACACTTCACGCTGCAGAGATGATAAAAGAATTATTAAATGACTCTGATTTACAGAATGACAATCTTATTAAAACAGGAAAAAAAGTAAAAAGAGGAGTAGGGTTGATTGAAGCCCCCAGAGGAACTTTATTTCATGATTATGAAGTAAACGATGATGAGCAGATAATAAAATGTAACTTAATAGTTTCAACAACAAACAACAATCAGCCAATGAATGAATCCGTAAATTATATTGCCAAAACGTTAATGACTGGAAAGAATGAAATTTCTGAACCCTTGATGAATGCCGTTGAAGTAGGAATAAGAGCTTATGACCCCTGTTTATCATGTGCAACACATGCATATGGACAGATGCCTCTTGAAATAACATTAATCGGTTCAAAAGGAAATATAATAGACAAAAAAAATAAATGAAAATACTTATATATGGTTATGGTAATCCTGGTAGACAGGATGATGGAATAGGTATTTCATTTATAAATAAATTAGAAAGATGGGTAATAAAAAATAAAATTAAAAATATATCTTTTGATTCTAATTATCAATTAAATCTGGAAGATTCCCTTGAAATTTCAAATTATGATTTAGTAATATTTGTTGATGCTTCAAAAAACATTAAAAAAGCATATAATTTAAAAAGAATTTATCCTGAAAAAATCAACTTTTATACAACCCATAAAATGTTACCTGAAAATGTATTATTTCTATCAAAAGAATTATATAGCAAAGAACCTGTTTGTTATATACTAACAATAAAAGGATATAAATGGGAAATAAATATAAATCCAACAAAAAAAGCTATAAAAAACATAGAATTATCATTTATTTATATAAAAAAAATGTTAAGTAATATTTTAAATGATAATAAATCGATTCATAATTTAATTAATTGACAAAACAGGTTATTTTTAGTATTATAATTAAAAAGAAAGAGGAAGCCAGGCTTCTCACCCTGGGGAGTATAACTGCCCGGGTTAATAATTAAAATATTAAGAAGATGGCTTTAGCCATCTTTTTTAATTTATAAATAATAATTTATAAATGGAGGTGACGCAAGATTTCATTTAATGAATTGAGAGTTAATAATGCGATTTTAGCAAAGGAAGTAAGGGTTGTTGATGAAAATGGCAATTCCATGGGAGTAATGGAAACCGGAAATGCTTTGAAAATTGCAGATGATAAAGGGCTGGATCTCGTAGAAATTTCGCCCAATGCAAATCCGCCGGTATGTAAATTGATAAATTACAGTAAATATAAATACGAACAGATAAAAAAAGATAAGGCAGCAAAGAAAAAACAACACACAATAGTGGTAAAAGAAATACAGATAAGACCCAATATCAATATACATGACCTGGAGATAAAATTAAGACACGCATCAGATTTTCTTGATAAATTGTATCGCGTAAAATTTGTTATAAAGTTTCAGGGCAGGGAAGGAAGATTGGAATATAAAGAGACAAAAGGACAGGAAATATATAAAAAAGTAATTGAATATCTTGCCGGGAAAGGTGAATTAGAAAAAGAACCTGTGAGAGAAGAACAATCAATTACTTTTTTAATATTACCTGTAAAGAAAAAATAAATACTCCCGAATCCTATTTTCTATAATAAATAATTTTAAAGGAGAGACAAAAATGCCAAAAATTAAAACCCATTCAGGTGCAAAAAAAAGATTTAAAAAAACAGCAACAGGAAAATGGAAATACAAAGCTCCCGGACGCAGACATTTGCTTTATCAGGAACCAAGTAAATTAAAAAGGCCAAAAAGAAAAAATGTATATGTTGGCTCTGATAGAAAAGATGCTATATCAAAAATGATGCCATATGTATAAAGTAAATAATATAAGGAGGAAAAGATGCCAAGGATAAAAAGAGGAGTTCAAACAAAAAGAAGACATAAAAAATTTATAAAGTTAGCAAAAGGTTTTTATGGTAGAAAGAAAAATGTTTATACACGCGCAATGGAACAGGTGATGAAAGGATGGCAAAAATCTTATGTTGGAAGAAAAGAAAAGAAAAGAACATTTAGACAGATATGGATCGTGAGAATAAATGCCGCATGTAGACAGAATGGAATTTCTTACTCTAAATTTATTAATGGGCTTCGCAAGGCAAATATAGAATTAAACAGAAAACAACTAGCAGAACTTGCTGTAAATGACAATAATGCATTTTCAAAACTTGTCGATGTTGCAAAAGAAAATATAACGGTTGCTTCAAATTAATAAATTAAGTTAGATCAATGACAGAACAATTACGTTCAATACGTAGAAAAGTTGTCATAGAAAAAGAAAAGTTAAAAAGAGAACTTGGTGCTGCAGCTCTTTTTGCAACTGGTTATGGTAATGTTGGATCTTCTATTTATTATGCGTTAGGTGCAACTGCTGTTTATGCGCTTGGAGCTACACCTGTTGCTTTACTTATTGCCGGACTATTTTTTTTTCTGACAATACTTACTTTTTCAGAAGCAACAACAATGATGCCTTATGCCGGAGGCACTGCGTATTTTACGAGAAAAGCTTTTAATGAATCTATAAGTTTTTTAACCGGCTGGATTGATTTACTTGCGTATGTTTCAACAATAGCAATTTCTTCTATAACTGCCGCTTATTATCTTAAATTTTTTATCCCTTTTATAGCCAAACCTATACCTGTTTCAATTGGTAATATCCATTTTTTTACTGACCCCAATTTTTTTGCTGTTTTTATTGCAATATTTTTTGTTTTAATTTTAATGGTTATTAATATATTAGGAATAAAAGAAGCGACTACTTTTAATATAATTTTTGCAATTATTGATATTTTAACGCAGGGTTTAATAATTATACTTGGATTTTTATTGTTAGTGAATTTTAATAAGATTATTCAATATATGTCTATGGGACCGGAATACTGGCCCAATCTTAAAAATTTTATTTTTGGTATTGCAATTGCAATGGTTTCATACACAGGTATTGAAACAATAGCTCAAATGGCAGAAGAAACTGAAAATTATAAAATCAAAATACCAAAATCATATATCTGGATGGCAGCTGTTGTTATTATAATGTCTCTTGGAATGCCTATAATTGCAATTTCAGCAATGCCACCACCTGTTTTAATAAAGGATTGGCATACAGAAGCTATAGCAGGTATTGCTTTTTATATGCCGGATTTAAGTATCTCTGGTTTTGTAATAAAACTAAAAGTAATTTTAGGTGCATGGGTTTCTTTTCTTGCTTTAACCATACTTTTAATGGCAACAAATGCAGGTATTATTGGAGCATCGCGGCTTTCATATTCAATGGGTCAGTTCAGGCAAATACCAGATTTTCTTTTTAAATTACACAGAAAATACAATACTCCTTATGTAGCAATAATATTTTTTTCAATTTTAGCTATTATATTGCTGTTGACCGGATTGTTTCTTAAGGATATTTTTTTAAAACTTGCTAATTTATATAGTTTGTCTTCTGTTTTTATTTTCACAATAGCACATCTGTCCGTAATTGCTCTTCGTATTAAGTCCCCGGATATCGAAAGACCTTTTAAAATAAAAGGGAATATAATGATAAATTCAAAAGAAATTCCTTTAAGCGCTGTAGTTGGTTTTCTTATAAATTTTACAATTTTTATTATTTTATTTTCAGGACAAACATGGACACGAATTGTAGCTGTTATATGGCTTATTATTGGTTATTCCTTTTATTATTTCTATAGAAGACAGCACAAATTACCTGTAAATGCAGAAGTCACCATAGAAAGAGTTGTGGAAGGTGCATATCAACCTATAGATTTTTATGAAATTATAGTTCCGACAAAAGGCGACCTGGAAGCAACAATGATACAAACAGCTTGTAAAATTGCTTTACGAGATAAATCAAGGATACTCGCTATTTATATTATTGAAGTTCCTATGACTTTGCCTGTTGATGCATCGCTTCCTGCTGAAAAAGAAAAAGGGGAAAAAGCCCTTGACCAGGCAGAAATGATAGCAAAAGAATATGGCGTGACAATTGAGACAAAACTTATACAGGCACGTTCTGCAGGTAAAGCAATAGTTGATGAAGCCATAAAAAGAAAAGCTGACCTGATATTGCTCGGCCAGTCAGAAAAAAATAAAGCGACAGATGTTTTATCCGGAAAAACTGTTGATTATGTCTCCAAAAATGCACCCTGTAAGGTTTTGATAAACATTTCAGAAAAAGCATAAATTTATTTACTTCCCGATTAAATACCGATTTTTCACTTTTTTCTTGACATATTAGCACAAATGTGCTATATTTATAAAAACATTCAGAAAGAGTTCGATAAATATGTTTACTACGGATGTTCGGTAAAGATGTTTGGTTTTGTATGATTTGATAATCTTCAAAACTTCAGATTTGGAGATCTTCGGATTTAAAAAACAAAAATCTAAAAATGTGAAGATCCAGAAGATGTTCGCTAATGATGATTATAAAGAGTTCTAAGAGAGTTCAAAAGGAGTTGAATATGGAACTAAAAAATAAAACAAAAAAAATATTAGAAATAATAAATAACTGGTTGCGAGAATACAATTATCCGCCTACTTTACGCGAACTTGCGAAAGAAAGCGGCTTAAAGTCAACATGGACAGTCAGATATCATTTAAAAAAACTGGCGGAACACGGATTTATAAATATAAAAAAGAACTTATCCCGTGGCATAGAATTAACCCGGGGGTATGGCATACCACTGCTTGGTAGAATAAGCGCAGGACTACCTGTAGAAGCCATTGAAAACATAGATAAATATATAAATAATATTTCAGATTTATTCGGCACAAAGGATATTTTTGGTTTACGTGTTAAAGGAGACAGCATGATAGGTGCAGGTATATTTGATGGGGATATTGTAATTATAAAAAAACAACCAAAAGCAGAAAACGGAGAAATTGTAGCAGCACTTATTGATAACGAAGCAACCGTTAAGAGATTTTACAGGGATAAAAACTTTGTTAAACTTGTACCGGAAAATCCCAAATATGCTCCGATTATTTCGCAGAATATACAGATAATAGGAAAGATAGTGGGAGTGATAAGGAAAATGTAATTTTAAATTTAAAATTTGAAATTTTTAAAAATTAAATAACTGGATAAATTGTATGGCTACAACCGAGATAAAAGAAAAGATAAAAACAGGCGTTATTTTTGTAAATGGTGGTATTCTGCCAAAATGGTTTGAATGGCGCAGTAAAAAGATAGATATAAAAGAAATCACATATAAATGGCGGACGGTGCGAGGCGACAGTGTTTTGTTGCATTTTTCTGTTAAATGCGCCGGCGGTTTGTACGAGCTTTCCTATAATCAAAAAACACTGGATTGGATCCTTGAACAGGTTGCATTGGAATAACAAATAAAGCAAGATGTAATTTAATGCAATAGTGTTGTATTTTGTTAAAAAGAAATGATTGTGTTTTTTTGAGATATTCATAGAGATAAGCAAAGGAAGTAAAAGAAGGAAAACCAAACGGTGAGACACGGAAATAATAGGAAAATAAGGGTATTTGCGAAGCCAAAGAAAGTAAGTTAGTAAGAACCTGATAGAAGGAAGCAAACAATTTATAGCGAAAAAAAACATAATCATTTCTTTTTATGAAAGGGCAATCGTAGCATTGGCAATAAAATCTGGTAGAATCGGATTTTATGAATTTTTTATCGAGACCACGAATATAAGCCATGTACCATAATAGTGCATGGTAAACCCGTAGGCTCCACATATAACGATGATTTTTATGCAACCAGAAGAAAAAACAATATTATTGATAGATATGAATTCTTATTTTGCATCAGTAGAACAGGTTTGTAATCCAAACCTTCGCGGTAAACCGGTTGTTGTGTGTGGCAGGGGAAGGACTGTTGTTGTGACTGCTTCTTATGAAGCAAGGGATTATGGTATAAGGACCGGTATGACCATACCAGAAGCAAGAAAACTATGCCCTGGTGTTATTATTGCCCATGCAAACCTGGATAAATACATAGATACATCCCTTAAAATACATAAAATACTTCTTGATTTCACTGATAGAGTAGAAGTTTTTTCAATAGATGAATGTTTTATGGATATAACTGATGTGCAGGATTATTTCGGCGGAGCAGAAGCAATAGCTATAACCATAAAAAAGAGATTAAAAGAAGAACTGGGTTTAACCTGTTCCATAGGCATAGGTCCAAACAGAGTTATTGCAAAACTTGCAGCAAAAGTGAAAAAACCCGATGGATTGACTATTATAAAACAGGAAAAAGTAAGTGATTTTTTAAAAAATTTATCTGTAGAAAAATTGCAGGGTGTAGGAATAGGAAAGCATATATCGGAAAAATTCAAAAAACTCGGGATTAATACAGCAGCAAAACTTGGTTCAGCATCTCCAATACTTCTTACATCTTATTTTGGCATAATGGGATGGGTATATAAAAATATAGGGCTTGGTATAGATTATACCCCTGTAAAAAGTTATTATGATAAACCTCCTGTAAAATCAATAGGACATAGTTACACATTTCCTTTTGATACCGATAATATAGAAATTATCAAATCATACCTTTTAATGCTAAGTGAAAAGGTTGGTGTCCGGCTCAGGGATTGCAAAATGTCAGGTAAAACATTATGTATTTTTATAAGATTTTCTGATTTTTCACATATTATGAAGAGAAATACTTATCCACATTTCTTCAATTCAGGAATAGAAATATTTAAAAAATCCTTTGAAATATTTAATAAAAATATACTTCCTTTAAGTAAAAAAGTAAGACTTTTAGGCGTCAGTATAACTGGATTAACTAAAATTACAGAGCAACAATATCTTTTAGAAGAACAGCGCAAAACCCAGCGGCTTATAAATACAGTTGATGAAATAAATTCAAAATACGGAGAATTTACAATAAAACCTTTATCTATGAAAATAGCTGAAAAGTTTGGTATACTGGCTAAGTGTGGAGTTTTAAGCACAAGAACGTGGAAAAAGTAAAATTTAAGATAAAAAATGCAATGGCAAATGCTAGGTGCCAAATGGCAAATTACAGGCATTATGAAAATACTTAGATCTATCAATGATGTTTTGTCATTCCCGCGAAAGCGGGAATCTATTTGTTGATTTTTTAATGCAAAGACAAAAATGCAGACCACTACGAACTGTTAAATTTTGTAGTAACTCACAAATTGAAATTTGAAATTTATAAAAAATATTAAAAAGGAAAATTTATGATAAAAATTGGAACATCTGGTTTTTCATTTCCTGACTGGCGTAAAAATATTTATCCGGAAGGATTAGTGCAAAAAGATGAATTAAGATATTATGCAAACGAACTAAAATTTAATTGCCTTGAAGTCAATGTTACTTACTATACTATAATCCAGGAGAAATCTGCTTCTGCAATGGAGCAAAAGACAGGTAATGATTTTGAGTTTGTAGTAAAGGGCTATAAAGGTTTTACACATGACCCTTTTGACAATAGAATAGAGAAAAAACCTGATGCGGAAAAAATAAAAGAATATATAAAAAAATTCAAATCTTCATTAACTCCTTTTATTAATAAAAATAAACTTGGATGTGTTTTACTTCAATTTCCCGTATTTTTTTATCCATCAAAAGAATCTGAGGACTATATTTTAAATTGTAAAAAAAATTTAGATGGTATAAAAATTGTAGTTGAATTCAGGAATTCTGGCTGGGCAAAACAAAGGACATTTGAATTTCTAAAATCCAATGATTTAGGATACTGTGTAGTGGATGAACCAGAATTACCACGCCTTATGCCTTTCATTAACGAAGTTACTTCAGATATAGCATATCTGCGATTTCATGGTAGAAATAAAAACTGGTTTAATGCTCCGGCTTCAGAGAGGTATAATTATTTATATACTGATGATGAATTAAAAGGTTTTATCCCTGAAATCAAGAAAATGGCTTCATCCGGTGCAAAAACTTATATTTTTTTCAATAATTGTCATGCAGGTTCCGCTGTTAAAAACGCAACGAAAATGAGAGATTTTTTAATAGAAGAAGGAATGTTATAATTTGCGATTTTCAATTACTGATTTTTTATTTTTCAAATCTAAAATCAAAAACTGTAAATATCATAAAAACATAAAAAAATCATAGATGACTTTTTAAATTTTTGGGAATAAGGAAAGACATGGCGAGAAGTATCATGTTGGAACATAGCGCCAATAGAATTCATTTCAAAACGGATACACGGTTTTTGTTTTTCTGCAGTAGTTTGTTCATAATAACCTTGTTTAAGAGCAAAGCGTCTTATGGTATTGCGGTGTATGT
>FWPV01008372.1_pt1 | contig 18134 bp, 12 predicted proteins | sample 2228371 | NCBI WGS metagenome assembly FWPV01 (sample SAMEA103939776, study PRJEB20133) | metagenome
GCCGCGCCCCGGCTGTTCCACCAATTCCATCCCAAGAAGAAGACGAGGACGGTTACGGCCAGTCCGCCCAGCGCCCAACCGACCCAAATCCGCAGCGCTCGCCCGCCGATGCGACGCTCCGCGCCGGGCCGCCCGCGACGGCGGTAGCGGCTCAAGACGGGATCGTGGGCCGGGCCGATGGGCGGGGCGAAAACTTGGGGCCGGGCGGGGACATCCGCCGCCTCGGAACCCTCCGTCGCACGCTCCGGAGCGCTGTCGGCCGGCGCGGCACCGATTCCGCGGGCCACCAGCGTGAACGATCGCCCGCAGCGAGCGCAACGGATGCGCGCTCCCGGGACCCGATCGCCTTCGGGAAGCGGTTCGCCGCAATGATTGCATCGCCAAGCCTCGGCCATCTCGCCGCACCATTCTCCGCGGACACCACTTCTTAGCCTACCGCGCGGGAGGGAGGGACGCGAGACTTCGGCGGAGCGGTACGACCGACGCGAGACGGCCCGCCGCGACTACTCTTTTTCGTAGTGCTCCACCAACGGCCAGTATTTGGCGAAGTCGAAGTCCGGGCTGTTGTCCAGATCGTGGCAGTTGCGGCAGGAATGGGCCTCGGACGTTTCGGCTTCCTCCTTGGTGACGATCATGGCTTGCGCCGCCCGCTGCTGCCGGGCGATGTCGCCGCCCATTTCCGCCGCCACGTGTTCGCCGCCCGGGCCGTGGCACGATTCGCAGCCTACGTCGATCAACTTGGGCGTCCGCTCCTGCGACAGGAATCCCGATTCGTACGGGAAATATCGCGTGGGATGCCATCCCGTCACGTGGCAACTGATGCACTCCGGATCATGGATCCGGGGAGGATCCAAGCGGACCAAGGTCTCCCATGCCTTGGCGTGGCCGCTCTTCCGCCAGATTTCGTACGACTTCTCATGGCAGTTGGCGCATTTCTCGGAACCCACGAATTCGCCCTGCACGTCGCGCCGGGGATGCGGCACCGCGCGAATCTCCAGCCCGTCCAGCCCCAAGGCCTCCAGTTGGCTTTGATAGTTAACCATCACCTGCTTCATCTCGGGCGAGTCGGGATAGCGCGAGTCGAGAATCACGCGCTGGTACGCGATCGGGTTCTGCGGATCGTTGAAAACCCCGAGCACGACCGCCGCCATCCCTTTTTCTCCGACGTGGATCAGCATCGTGCGGGTTCCGGGCACGAACTGCGGCGACCCCGGCGGTTCGGCCGGACCGTCCGACGCGACCACGACTTGGAACTGCGGGAAGCGGCGCGCGAGGCGCACTATCTCCGCCTCTTTCGCGTAGGCCAAGAGGACACGCAGGTCCGTCTGCCGCTCCAGCTCGGGCACGATTTCGGCGAGGGCTTCTTCGGGGTCCTTGAAGGCGATGTCGTTGTTGTGGATTTCGTCGTAGTATTCCCTGCCCAGCACGGAGGTGATGCCCAGACGCACGCCGCCGCGCTCCAGGATGATGCGTCGCGCGGTCCATTGATCGGCGTCGAAAGCGAAGAGGGCGGTATTGGCCGAGACGAACCGGCTCGCCTGATCGTCACCCGTCGCGATCAGCGAAAGCAGCAGCGTGGCCGGCAAGCGCAGGTCGTTTTTCCCCAGGTTGACGGCGTCGTAATCGATCTGCTTCAAGGCATCGAGGACCATCTGGAACTTGATTTCCGTCTGCTTGCCGAAGCCCTTGATGAAGCCGCCGACGTCCATGGCGACGACGGGCCAGCCCTGCTCGCGAAGCTGTCGGATCATCGTGTGGCGACGGCTCAGTCCGCCTTTCATCCGGTCCTTGCCGGCGCAGCCGCAGGGTTCGAAATAGCCGTCCTGTCGGCCCGTGATGACCAAGGCCAACTCCGGTTTGCTCCAGCCCACGAAGAACTCGCCGTTCTCCGCGATCGGATCGAAGGGCGGCCGTTCCAGACGTCGTTCGTCCTTTTTGCCGGAAGTCGGCACGGCCGGCGGCGAACTGCGCGGGCCGGGCGGCAACCCCGGCTGAGCGGCGACCGTCGAAGACCCAGGCGACTGTTCCGCAGGAGAAATCCGCGGTGGGGCGGCGGCAGGCGCTACGACCGGCGGCGTCCCTTGCCGCAACGGGTTGGGCAGCCCCTCCGTCGGCGCCGCCGCGCCCGGTGAAACCGAGGCGAGCGGCGGAACACCGGCGGGCGCGTCGCTCTCCGCAGGCATCGCCTCTCCGGCAGGCCGAGGCACGGCCGGCTCGGGACTTGCCTCGTCGGCGGACGGGGTGAACGGCTGGGGGGCGGGCGGGATCGTGCCCGCTTCCGGCGAAGACGACGGTGCCGCGACCAAGGCCTCCGGCATGACCCAAGGCGTCCCCGGGATCGCCTCGGCCGCTCCGTTGGGCGGCGGCTGCGAAGGACCGGCGGCGACGTTCTCGCCTTGCAGGGGCGGCTCGACCCAGGGCCAGGCCGTCTCGGCAGCCGCAGTAGCTGCCGGGGCCGGGCCTGTCTCGGCCTCGCCGGTCGTCGAGGGCGGCGTGGGATCGGCCGGGCGTGCCTGCCCGTCTTGGGACGCAGCCCCGCCTTCCGTCGATCCCTGCGGTTTGGCGCACCCTGCCGCACTCAGGCCGAGGCTGAATAGCACCAAGGCTGCCCACATCGCGGCCCACGGGTACCGCAGCATGACCGCGATGCGCCGTCGGGGATTCCGCTCGGGGGTGGTGAACTTGATCGGATTCCGTAATAGCATCGTGCAGAGACTCCGTTCCCGCGTCTCGCGCCGCCTCGGATGAGGTCCGGCCGGCCGCCGCGTCCCAGTGGGATGACCGGGATCAATCGACCGCGAGGCGCAGGAGGACTTTGATCTCCGGTGCGGCGGGGTGATTGGTTTTCAGGAAAATCTTCCCCAATTCCTCTTCGGTATCACCGAAATAGTTGGCCGGCCCGGCCCCCGCCGGGATCGTGATGACGATCGGTATCAGGACGGATTCCCCCGCCTGAACCGTTTCCTCTTTTCGGACTTGGACGTGAACGAATTCCGGGACGGAGCGAACAGGCTCGACCTCCAAGGCTTGTCCGGGCAGGGCCGGCAAACGCAGCATGATGCGGGTCTGGGAACCGCTCTCTCGCTGGATGCGGCCGAGGTGCAGGATTCCCCGTTGGGCGTTCCATCCGCTGCCGATGATGCCGTATTCGCTTTCCACTCGCCCTTGGACCGGCACATCCACGGAGGGGATATCGCTCTGATCGGTGGTAATGCGGATTTTCTGATGAAACGGCCCGACGGGCAAGCCCGGTTTTACCCGAACCATGATCCGGTAACCCCCGGTCGCTCCCGGTTCGCCGGCCAGTTCCGCCGCGGTCAGAGGCGCATGGGATAGTTCGAGAAAAGGCAGCGTCTCCGTCTCCGTTTCCTCGAATCGAATGTCCGTGATCGTCACCGGTTGGCGGCGGAAGATCACCACGCGAACCTCGCCCGTCGCGGCCTGATTGCGGACGATACGACTGAAGACCAACTCCGCCGGGACCACGCGGATGGAACGTTCCACATTGGCCTTGATCTTCAAAATCAACCGGGGATTCTGCGGATCGTTCGTCACCAAAGAGGCGTGCTGCGAGACCGGGCCGATGTATTCGTGGGCATCGAATTGGATCGCGATCTTGATTCCCTCTTGCGGCTGGAGCGTGGCCTGCGAAAAGTCGAGCACGGTACAGCGGCACGAGCTGTCGCCGACGCGGAGCGTCAGCGGTGCATCGCCGACGTTCCGGATCAGGAACTCATGCCGGTACTCGCCTTCGGACTCGATCGATCCGAAGTCATGCTCCATCTCGGATACCTCTACGCGAGGCAAGGCCCCGGCGGGGCGAGCCGCGGCCGCTCGGCCTCCGGTCGGGAAATTGACGACGATCGGCGCGGCAGGCGTCACGCCGACCAAGGGACGCCCCGACCAGGGAAGACGGTGGACCTGATAATAAGCGACGGCCATGCCCGAGACCACACCCAAAACCACGACGACCAACGCGAAGACAACGCCGGCATATCGAAACATGATCCAAAACTCCCGACCAACGCGACCGACTCGTATCAAGACGTGGAATGATACAAATGTACGTGAGGCTATCCGGAAATCGTTCGCCAGACTCGTCGGGGGGCCGGCTCTTTATCGAGGGGCGCGGAATCGACGGAGCGAATCCCTCCGAAAATCAAGGCAACCTACCCCACACGACGAAGAATCTTCCTCCAATTCCGACAAGAACGGACGTATCCTTCGAGAAAATCAAGGCCTTCCGGGAAATCCATGGGCCTATCCGGGAAATCGGTGGTGCCGTCCGGTTCCAACCCGGCTTGTGTCTTGGCACCCCCCTCTGTGACGAGAACGGCCGATCGTCGTTGCTCGCACCGGCCGAACCCCGGCCGCTCTCCATTTTATCCGTAAGCTGTACGTCGGATGTTCGGATTTGTTTCGGGACGTGCGGCACAATCGGCGCGTCGTGCGAGGGACGGGAGGAAATCGGAGGGCAATCACCCGTTATGTTGGGGGGAATACGGGCGTTATGGCCGGTGCGGCGCGTCCGTCGGACGGTCTTCCGCGTATTGTGCGCGACAATTGGGGTGAGAGTCCACCGCTTGCTGGACCGTCTTCAGCACCTGATACATCGTCTCCAGGTCGTCGATCCGCTGGACGAGGCTGGTGACGGCGCGGTGAAACTGAAGGAGCATGCGCTCGTCGACGGAGCGTTCGTGATCCAGCCTTTCCTGGTGCCGCCCGGCTTGATCGAACCAAACCAGGCCCGCCGGCAGGTCGAGAAAGGCAATGCCTTCGCGGCAAGCGACCTGCATATCCGGCGGGGGACGATAGGCGATGGCCTCGGTCCAGGCCTCGGGGATGTAGCGCCCACAACTGATCTGAGCGACCGGACCTTTTCCCTTCTCATGGAGGGGGCTGAAGTCCAAGCTCATCATCATGTAGTCGGCCCCCATCGCGTCATCACCCGTGACGTGCATGACGCTGCTGACCGACGAGGGATGGGCCCCCACCACAAAGCGGCACCAATCCACCAACTCCACCAGGTCGAATTTGACGATGGGCTGGGGAGGCGGGATGGGCGTTCCGTTGCGTTTCAGGAATCGCGAAAGCCTTCGGTGGCAGAAGATCAGGCGCAATGCTCCCAGCTTCGTGGCCAGCAGCTCTTTCAGCCGCAACGTGGCCGGCGCGTAGCGGTGGGGTAATTCCGCCATAAAGGCCACGCCGGCCGCCGAGACCGCCTGCCGGACCTCTTCGAATTGCCGCAGGCTGAGGTGAACGCGACTGCCCAGGTAGACCGCCTTCCCGTACTCGCAGGCCGCCAAAATGGGAATGTGGCCCAGCCAAGAGTTGGAGAGGATCAGTACGGCGTCGATATCCGGGCGTCGGCACATGGCTCGGAACCCTACCTGGGCCTCGGCGCCGATCTCCTCGGCCGACAGCCGCGCCCGCTCCGCCACCGGCTCATACATGGCCCGCACCTGAAAGCGGTCCGCGAGCACCCGGAGCACTGGAAGATAGCGCGACTCCCAGACGTCGCCCGCTCCGACAATCCCGAGACGCAGCTTCATGCTTGGTAGATCTCCTGTTCGGCCCCGTTCAGGAATCGGCTGGAGCTGTCAACGGCCCCGCGAGAACGCCGCCGCCACGGCCCCTTGCGGACCCCGCTTATGGGAAAGGCGTCCCCTCCTCACGCACACGCCCATCTTTGGGATAACGTATTGAGTCCCGCCTCGCACGGGCGATCTATCCCGACTTGGCACGACGGGGGCCTAGCCTCACACCGGTACATCATCGCCCGCTCACGTCGGCAACGCCGCCGCGTCAAAATGACGACGGAGCGCCACGCGGAATTATAGCACGCGGCAAGGGCAATCGCAGCACTCGAAGCAGTGCGGTCGGCAATACCGCGGCGGCCTCGCCCGGTTCGCCGCAGGGCGGCGCCATGCCGGGACGCCGGGCGGAAGGGAACAGCGGAAGGGAGCATCAGTCGCCGTCGGCCGCGAAAAACTCCCGCACGACTTGCGCGGCTTCTTCCATATCTTCCGCGGTGTAACGAAAATCGCACGGCAGGGCCAGCATGCGCGCGGCGAAATCGGCGGCTTCCCGGAAGCATCGCTCGACCTCCCTCGGCAGGGGCCAGAAGACGGGCGGGTAGATCCGGCGCTGAATGAGGGCGTTCCGCAGACGGTCGCGCTCGCCGCGGTTCGCACACAAGACGACGACGGCGAACGGGCACTGTGCCGGGAAACACCCTTGCATACCATGCGGCAGTACGTCGCGGCGATTCGATTCGAGCGCACGGGGGGGCAGGCATTGCCGCAGTCGGCGGGCCAGATAGGCCGCGTTTCGCGCCCGTTCGGCACGCCATTTCCGCCAAGGCAGGTGCGGCAACATGGAAGCGGTCAGCGGTAACGGCCGCGAGATCGGCCGAATACTCATCGCCGCTTCGGATTGGATCTGCCACGCCCGAAAGTCGTCCTTCTCCACCGCCATCCCCGCCAGGTAATTACGCTTGAGCAGCATGGCCGCCAGCTTTTGTTGTGCGGCCGCGGCGTGTCGCGGGATCAGCGACCGGGGCGAGGGACGGGGAAGCCCCAGCGGCGACCAGACGGCGCCGCCGTCGGGAGTGGGTAGGGTTTTTCGGAGCGATGCCAGGCAGTAACCCGCCTGCGACTCGCGGGCCGAGCGGCTCCAGGGGTCGTGCGTGTGGTCCTCGATGCGATTTTCGTTCGGCCAGTCCGGCGGCACCGGATGCGGGTCTTGCCAACCCAAGACGTTGACGCTCAGCAGGACCTCGTCGCGACTCCGAAAAGGCGGCCACTCCGGCGGTTCCTCGCCGGGGGGCGCAGCGCGGTAGTAGCGACACTGCATGTCGGCGGCGCGGGCGGCCTCCATCACGCTTTGGCACAGGTAGCCCGGCAGATGGCAAACACGCCAACCGAAACGACGCCGACCGTCCATGAGCACGGCGTACAGTGCCTGGCGGCCGTTGCCGAACAGCACGGCGTCGGGGGGCAAGATGTCTCGCCCGCCTCCGTTAGGCTCCGTCGCGATCCAATGGAATTCGCCCCCCAATTCCCAGACCGGCCCGGCCGACGGCGATCCCTGGGAGGCAGGGATTGCGGCATCGACCGCGGGTGCCGCGGCGGTCGCAGTCGAATCGCGAGACGGGTCCGGTATCCGTGTTTTCATGGGGAGCGTTCTCATTGGGGGCGTGCCGGCCGTCGCATCGTGCGGCGGAAGGCATGACGGGCGTCGCACTGCCTCTCAAGCGGCTTTCGCAACCGCGTCCGGCGAGCGGGCACCGCAAACGGCAACATCCTTCGCATCGTCCCCGGGCAGGATTTGCGCCGCGGAGGCTTGCGGGCGTTCGGCAATCAGGACGTCGGCGAAGCCCAGCACGTCCCAGACCACGCTGGCGGGGATGTAACCGCGGAGGATCAGCCCGGCCGCCGCATATAGCGGCAACAGAATCACCCGGCGCAGCAAGAATCGCTTGCCGCGGCGCACGACCCGCAACCCCAGGCGGCCGACAAGCTCGGCCAAGCGATCGAGGTTCACCAAGCCGCGGTGGGTGGGGTCGTCGGCGAAGTTCAAGCAACCGCGGATGCCGAGGAAGCCGTCGCGTGCCCGGGGCAGCCGCAGGCTTCGTGCCGCCGGGACCTCGATGTAAAGGAATCCGCCGGGTCTGACCGTCCGCACCAATCCCGGCAGGACCGCCCAGGGATCGCGCAAGTGTTCCAGCACGTGGGAGCAGATGACGAGGTCGTATGCCTCCGCAGGCACGGCGGCAAGCAGCTCCGGACGGTCGAGGTCGATCGCGTGGAAGGCGTCCATGAGGGCGTCGTCGTGCGCGTCGCGATTCCAACGGTCGCGGTCCAGGCCTTCGTAGCGGCAGCGGGGGAAGTACTGCTTGGTGACGGTCGGGCTGTGGTTGCCGCAACCGACGTCGAGAATCCTTGCACCGGGGCGTTGCAATACCTTGCGGAACGGCACGAAGCGGTGGGGATAGGCGCACCAACGATACGCGGCCGCCGCCCAGGCTCGGAGCAGGTTTATCACCGGACCGTCTCCAGGAACATCGGGGTGATCGCGGAACGCAAAACCTCCGGCAGTCGGCTCAAGCAATCGATCTCGGCCCAGGGTTGCGCCTCCGGGAGGTTCGGCCGATCGCGAAACCATCCCTGGGGACTTCGGATGCGGATCGCCCCCAAGCCCGCCCGAATCGCGCCGAAGATGTCGCGCTGCGGGTGATCGCCCACGAAGATCGCTTCGTGAGGGCGGACCTTGAGGTTGCGGCAGGCGGTGTGAAACGGCTGAGGATCGGGTTTCCAGTGGCGACGCCCCAAGCGGTCGCACACGACGACCGTATCGACCCGGCCGATCAGACCCAAGGCGGCCAGCTTGCGCTCTTGGACCTCGGCGTGGCCGTCGGTCACGATGCCGAGTCGATAGAACGGGCAGAGTTCGTGCAACAGGGCATCCGTCTCGGGGGGTAAGCGGAGGCGGAATTCGCAACTTCGGAAGCGGTCCAGCAAGTCGGGGATCCAATCTCGGGAAAAGCCAAGCTCGTCGCTCGCGCGATCAAGGACCGCCTCCCGATCGGCGAAGTGGAGTCGCTCCAGCGTCGCAAGCGCGAGCTCCGCGGAACCGATCCCCCGGCAGGCCAACTCCGCCGCCACGGCCGCGAATCCTTGGCGATAATAGTCGATCTCGGGATACAGCGTGTCATCCAAGTCGAATAGTACGGCGCGGATCATTCGGGTTCACCTCCCGTTGCGAGGTGGGCGGCGGCGCGTTCCGCCGCGCTGCGAACATGGGGGCGAGGGGGGCGTTCGGGCAAGGCGGCAGGATCGCCCTGGAACGACGGATCGATGCGGACGGGCCGACCGTCCAGATGGTATACCTCGCCCAGAAATCGCACCAAGCGGAGGCCGATCACGTAGTCATCGCAGGGTTCGCGGCACAGCTCGCCCGACGCCTCGTAAAGAATACTCCACAAAAGACGCCCGCCGGTCGCCGTATTGGAAAGCAACGACGCCGAACCGAGCCGGGGATTGACGTCGATCACGGCCGGCCCTCGCGCGCCGACGATGACCTGCACGTTGAGCGGACCCCAATAGCCGGCCGAGGCCAGCGCGGCGGCGCACGCTCGGGCCGCAGCCTGCACGTCCGGGCGGCTCACGGTGTGGCTTTGATACGCTTCGCCGCCCACCACTTTGTCCCGCTGCCGCACCACCGCCGCGATCGTCAGACCGCTGCGGGAGACGTACAGGTCCACACTGTACTCGGTCCCGGCCAAGTATTCCTCCAAGATCATGTCGGGCCGTTCCTGCACGCACCGTTCGGCCGACGCGCGATCCGGGCACAGCCGCGCGCCGATGGAACCGAAGCCTCGGGCGGGCTTGGCGAAGAGTGGAAAGGAGGCCGACGCCAACGCTTCCGAATCCACCATCCGCGGCACCGTCAGCCGGTGCGACTGCGCGAAGGCATGGAAGCGGCGCTTGTCGAAACAGGTCTCGGCCAGCTCGAGCGACGGGCAAACCACGTGGATACCGTCACTCGCCAAGGCCGATCGGTGCGGCGCCAGCGCCATCACGTCGATATCGATCAACGGCAGGATCAGGCCCACCTCATGCTTCAGGGCCAGATGCCGCAACGCGGGCACGTAGGCCGCGTCGTGGACCGGCGGGACTTGGAACGCAGCGTCGGCGAAGCAGCCGGCGGGCGTGACCGGCTGGAGGTCGGCCACGAAGACGCGGCCGCCGCGGAAGGCCGGGACCCGCGCCATGGCTTCGCGGACGTGCAGGACGTGCCCCACCCATTTCCCGCCGCAAGGGATCAGCACGTTGGAACCGCAAAAGGGGACCGGGAACCGGGCCGGGCGATTCATGCGGCGCGCAACCTTTCTTCGGCTGAAGGGGGCGCAAAAGCCGCGGCGTCGACGCCCGCTCCCCGCGACTCTCGGTCGCCGCCTCTACCCCTCGATCCCTCGGAAAGCTCCCAGGTCAGGGATTCGTCGCCCGGGTGCAAGCCCAGATCGTCCACCACCCGGACGTCTTGTCCCGCCCCGTCGAAGAGCGTCCCGCCGGGGACCTTCCGTAGCGTCCACCACAGGATCTTGATGTCCAACCACAGGCTGAAACGGTCCACGTATTCCACGTCCAAAGCCAGCCTTCGGCTGAAAGGCAGGGCGTTGCGGCCCAGCACTTGCGCCAGTCCCGTGATGCCCGGCCGGACGTCGTGCCGGCGAGCCTGCTCCGGCGTGTAGCGCGGTAGGTACTCCATCAACAGGGGGCGCGGGCCGACCAGGCTCATATCGCCGCGGAGGACGTTCCACAGTTCCGGCAGCTCATCCAAGCTGAATCGCCGCAAGAGACGCCCCAGCGGCGTCAACCGTTCGGCATCCGGCAGAGCGCGCCCCTGAGCGTCGCGGAGGTCCCGCATCGTACGAAACTTGTACATGGTGAAGGGGCGACCGCCGCGGCCGGGACGGACTTGTCGGAACAAGACGGGCCTGCCCAAATCACGCCGCACCAGCACGGCGATGACCAATAGCAAGGGAGCCAGCAGGCACAGCCCCGCTGCCGCGCCTACCACGTCGATGAGCCGCTTGACCGCGAATTGCACTCTCTTGCTTCGGCCTTCCATGGCGAATTGGGAAATCCTATGGGAGTAGATAGGCGGCGCGTCCCCGCAGCCGGGCACGAGCGAATCGCCCGTGATGGCACGTCCCGGCCCGGAACGGCCGCTTTCCTTGAGCGTACATTAGCCGCCCAGGGCTTTTTGATCAAGAGAAATCGTACGTTCCCGACTCACGCCGTCCTCCGCGCAAATTGCCTGCGGCAATCTCCCCAGCTTGCCTGCCGGAGGTAGACCCACCGGCGGTCGTCGGCGATACAATATTTCTCGGCCCGAGGCGGCCGCCGCCCGTCGCCTCCGTGCTCCACGCACCGCGGAGCATGATGAGCCGACGGTGCCGCGCACTATCCGTCCACCCCTTGCAGCGAGGAGACTTCCATGGACCGAACGAATCGTCGTAGCGCCGAAACCGGTACGGCGCGGAGAACCGTCTTGAAGGCGCTCGGGGGCGGAATCGCTTGGGCGTGCCTGCCCAGGCCGATTCGGGCGGGGCGTACCGAAGATGGCGGCTTGCGTGTCGGAGAGGGCACGGCCGATATCACGCCGCCGCAAGGCGTGGAACTGGCCGGCTTTCATCGCCCGCCGGGACAGGAACGCCGATCCCGGGGCGTTCGCGAACCGTCATCGGTTCGGGCCTTGATCTTGGAGGTCCAAGGGAACCGCGCGGCCGTGGTTTCCTTGGAGCTATGTGCCCTCGGTACGCCGGCCTCCGCACGCATACGACGACGCATCGCGCAAGAGACGGGGATGGCGCCCCGGCAAATCAAGCTCTGTGCGACGCACACGCACTCCATGCCGTCGCTGCAACCGTTCCGTCAATGGGGAGCGGTTTCAGAAGAGTACGCGGCCCAGGTGGAGGATCGCGTCGCGGCCGCCGTCGCCCAGGCCCTCGAAGATCTGGCGCCCGCACGATGGAAGCTCGGTCGCGCCACGGTCGTGGGCGGCAATTTCAATCGCACCACGCCGACTTGGAAGACGGAAGACGCCTTCGACGAACAGGCGACGCCCCAGGACCGCTGGCTGGATCGCCACCTGCACGCTCTGCTGTTTGAACGAGAAGGCCGGAAAAACCTGCTGTGGTACCACTTTTCGGCCCACCCGGTCTGCTTTGCCGACGAACTGACGGGTCCCGATTGGCCCGCCTTGGTGGCGCACCGGGCCGAGGACCGTTGGGGTCTTACCCCCGGTTATCTCCAGGGGCACATCGGCGACGTCAACCCCGGCGACGGCGACCCATGGCGGGGCGATGCCGAGAAGACGGCCAAAGCCGTTTGGGCCGGGTTGGAGGCCGCGGTGGACTCCGCCCAACCGCTTAGCGTCGATTCCTTGGAGATCGTCCGCGGCTCATGCGACTTGCCCCTGGACGGCGATCGCTGGGCGGCGTGGGTGGATGAATACCGAAAAAATCCCGAGGCATGCCGATCCGGGGTATGGGTGGATGCCCCCTTCGCCGCCGAATGGTTCGCGGCCAACCAAGACCGCGATCCCCAAGCCGTGCCCCGAGTCTTGCCCACCGAAATCGCCTGCTGGCGGCTGGGACCGTTGAGCCTGATGTTCCACGGCGGGGAGTTGTACAGTTATTATGGGCTGTGGCTGCGCCGGCATTCCCCCGCCGCTCACACACTGGTGGTGGGTTACGCGGACGATTTCGTGGGATACCTCACCGATCCCCGGGCGCACGAGGCGGCTGAATACGCGGCCGTGGTCGTCCCCAAGATACTCGATCTGCCTCCCTTTCAACCCAACGCCGCGGAGGTGCTATGCCGGGGGCTGATCGACCTCGCCGGAGGCGGGACGAACGCCGTCTCGCGGCGCCGGGGCGAAAACCGGCTCACCGCCGCGGAGGCTTGATCTTTGCCATGTGCTTGGGAAACTGGAGGAGGCGGGCGAGGCGGCCGTCGCGCCCTCGCGCTAAGCGCAGCTTGCTCGTCGCCGGGTCGAAGCAGAGCGAAGATTGCCGGCCTCGGCGGTTCACGGAGTCCGAATCGAGGAGCCATGCATCATGCGTACGACGTTGCCGCGACGCGGTTTTCTTCGGGGAGCGGCCCTCGCCGTTGCGGGGACCGCCTGGAACGGCCCGGCCTTCGGACGAGCGCAAGAAGCCGCGTGGTCCGGCTATGCGGGATTTCGGCCCGCCCTGGTGTGCGGAGCCTTGGGCGTGCGGGCGGACCAGCGGCAAGCCCTGGAGTACGCCGCGAAATTCGGCTTTCGAGCCGTCGAACCGCAGGTCGGTTTCTTGCAAGGCTTGTCGGACGAGGAACTGGCGGCTTTGCGGGGGGAAATGGAGGAGAAGGGCGTGACCTGGTCGGCGGCCGGTTTGCCCGTCGATTTCCGCGGCGACTTGGATGCCTTCACCCGTTCCCTCAAGGCGTTGCCCTCGTTTGCGGCGGCGTTGCGTCGGGCGGGCGTCGATCGGGTCGGCACGTGGATCTCGCCCACGCACACGAACCTCACCTATCGCGCCAACTTTCGGCTGCACGCCGTCCGGCTCCGTGCCGTCGCCGACATCCTGGATGACCACGGAGTGCGCCTGTCGTTGGAATACGTCGGGCCGAAGACCTCGTGGTCGGCCGGGCGATTCCCCTTCATCCATACGTTGGCGGAGATGAAGGAGTTGATCGCAGAGATCGGGCATCCTTGCGTGGGTTACACCTTGGACAGTTGGCACTGGTACACGGCGGGCGAATCCGCCCAGGACATCAAGACCATCCGCGGCGGCGACGTGTTGATCGTGCATCTCAACGACGCCCCGGCCGGCGTGCCCGTCGATCAGCAGATCGATAGCGTGCGCGATCTCCCCACGGCGACCGGAGTCATCGACTTGAAGACCTTTTTGGGGACCTTGGCGGAGATCGGCTTCCAAGGGCCGGTCTACGTGGAACCTTTCAAGCGATGGCCGGCGGAATGGGAGCCGGAAGAAGTGGTGCGGCAAACAGCGGAGGCCTTGCGTCGCGCCCTAGCGCTCGTTCCCTGAGGCGCGGCGGCGCGGCAGACGCAGGATGAAGACGGTCTCCTCGCCGGGGCGGCTTTGCACGCCGATTTCGCCGCCGTGCAACCGGGCGATGCGCCACGCCTTGGACAGCCCGAGGCCCAAGCCGCGTCCCGCCTGACGTGCCGAGTAGTAGGGGTCGAAGATGTGGCGCCGCTGCTCGGGAGAGATTCCCGGCCCGTTGTCGCGGACCTCGAATACGGCCTCGTCCGGATGGCCGCGCAGGGCGAGGGTGACGCGGCCGCCGGCCGCCGCGGCTTCCACGGCGTTCTTGCCCAAGGCGGAGAATGCGGTCGCCAATTGCACGGGGTCGGCCTGTACGACCACCGCTTCCGCCGGCAGTTCGCACACCAAGGCCGCGCCGTAGCGATCGGCCAATTCGCGGAGCGCCGGTTCCACCTCGAGGACGACGTCGCGGAGATCGACCCGGGCGAACGAGGGTTGCGGGGGTCGGGCGAAGAGTCGGGCATCGGCGATCATTTCGTGCGCGCGGCGCACCTGGGCCGTGATCGCCGCCAAGATCCGCCGCTGCTCCGGATCCTGCGTGCGGCGGAGAAGGACCTGGGCGTGGCCGCCGATGATCGCCAGGGGATTGTTGATTTCGTGACCCGCCCCGGCCGCGAACTCGGCCATGGCATCCAGCTTGGCCCGTTCCAGTGCCTCCGCGAAGTTGATCTCCAAGAGGTGGAGTCTCGCCGCGGCACGGGCGGCACGGGCCTGCATTTCCGCGGCGTGTGGAATCCTCCGCATCAGGCGGCGGAACAGCCGCTCCGCTCGGGCCAAGGCCGTTCGAGCGGGGTGTGCCGCAGGGGCGTGCAAGGCGGTCACCCATTCCGCGGCCGCGGCCTGAATCCGCTCCATCCCGGATCGCTCGGAAACAAGACTCGCGACGGCGGCGACGGCGGGATCACGCGGGGGAGACTTGCGGGAGCGCCGGCCGGTTCCGCGCACGGCCGCGGTACCGGGCAACGTTTCCCACAGCCGGGCGGCGATCTCCCAGCCGACCGCCGCGGCGTGCAGCACCCGGCGCCCCGCCTCGTCCCCGTTCCAGCGTTCCAGTCGAGCCTGCCAAGGGGGCGATTGCTCGTTCACGTCCACCGCGGCCGCACGCCGGCCCCGCTCGCCGCGTTCGCGATGGGATGCGTCCCCCTCGGGCAAGGCGGGATCGGGCAGTATCCCGACCGCGAGGGCCGAAACAATGCAGGCGGCAGGAACCAAGCGCCGTCCTGCGGGGGCGTTGTCTCGCGCCCAAGCCGCCGCGAATTCCTCCGCCCAAAGGACGATTCGCAAGGCCATATCCGCGGGGCGGGGACGGGCCACGGCCGCACCCGTCGCGTTCGCCGGACCGCTTGCTTCCCTCTCGGCGCCCGCCGCGTCATCGACGGCGAGGGAAGACGGCGAGGGCCGGACTTCGGACGGAACGGACGGCGGGAGAAGCTCGGGCAGCGACGCCCACAACCGCCCGGCGACGTCCGCAAAATCGCCCGGTGATTCCGGCGTCGGCTCGACTAGGCGAACCAAAATGGGGTACAGACGCGGATCGCGACGCTGGAGAGGCACCAGCCGACGACGCCACTCCGCGAGGGCGCGGGGCGCGTGCCCACGGCAGGCCGACCGCGATCCCCAGACCAGCCAGGCATCAGCCAGGCCCAGCCGGACCTCGTCGGACAGCTCGGCCGTACCAAGCAAGAGTTGTCGTGCAAGAGCAAGCCGGTCCATGCCCGCCTGCCGGGTTCCAGAGTGACAGACATCGCGGACGGGATATGCGGCGAGAATCGCGACGGCGGCCCCGGCTCAGGGCGGCACGGTGCCGCCGACCCCCGCTCCCACGCATTCCGGTCAGGCGCTGGCAGGGCTTTCGATGTCCAACAATTGGCAAATGCGATCGATCAGGGTCTCGACCTCGAACGGCTTGTGGAGGAAGTCGTCGGCGCCGGCCGCCTTCAATTCCTGGATCTTGTCTTCCTCGACCATGCCCGAAATGCAGATGATGCGGATCTCGTCCATCGACGCATCGGCACGCACCACCTGGCACACCTCCTTGCCGTTGATGTCGGGGAGCATGATGTCGAGGACGATGAGGTCGGGCCGGTACTCCTTGACCATGATCCCCGCGCCGAACCCGTTGTTGACGGTGCGGATTTCGAATCGCCCGTCCCGTTGCAGCACGTCGCGGATCAGTTCGACCAGCTCTTCGTCGTCATCCACGATCAGGATTTTGCGGCGTCCGCTTTCGAGGGCATCGGTCGGAATCCCGTTGTCCCGCATGAAGGCGATGAGTTGATCGCGCGGGATGCGGCGGAAACGGCTGCCGGGCACGCGAAAGCCCTTGAGCTGCCCGGAATCGAAGCAGCGGATGATGGTCTGCTGACTGACCTTGCAGATCTTGGCCGCCTCGCCGGTCGTGAAGACGGACTTGGTCGACAGGGGTGATTGGCTGTTCCTTTTTCTCGCCACGGTTCTCGCCGGAATGTTCAACGAAACCCCAGGCAGAGCGTCGGCAGATCGGCGAGGGGTTTCTGGTCCTCCGTGTTTTACCATCCGGGATATGGGGCCTGGATTCGCAATAGGCTGCAAATCTCGCACCTCCCGTAGCTGCTTACAAGCAGCAGGCTCATCCGGCTCTGCCGACTTTGCCGAATTTGCCAAGCGCGACCATTATAACTTACCCAAACCTCCTGTCAATACGAGTTGTAGTGCCGCAAATCCCTATGAAACAAAGACTTATGTGTTCACCCGGAAAAAAGCTCGATTGCTGATTCGGAACAATCTCCGCCGATTTTCCGAAATCGCGAAGACTTGCAGAGTACGCAGTCGCGTTAAGCAGCGCGATCGGATTATCCTGCGAAAGCGGCACGTTTTTCTTTTTTTCACGGCCTGGCACCACCGCCGGCAAGCAGCGGCGCCCTCCTTCGCCGCGCCTCGCTACGGCCGCAGAAACGCGCTGCCCGTGGGAGGCAGACGCCGCACACGCGGCGTTTCCTCCGTGGACTCCCAAGTCACCGGAATGTTCTGGATTGCGCGGTCGATGGCGGCGGCCTCCTCCGTGGTAGCCCTCGCTTCCGCCATATTCAAGCCATCTTGCCCAAGGTATTCGCGAAGATGCTCCAACAGGATGCGTTTCACCTCCAAGATGGCCAGGGGATGGGTATGGATGACCGTGTGTTCCGCCGAGATCACCAGCTCGCCGGCGGCGTGGGGGGCATGACCGCTTTCTCGGGTAATGATGCCGTCGTTGTCGCCCGTCCAGTTCGCAAGCAAGGTCGATCGGGAAACGGTTCCGATGATGTTGTGGTAGGTGGTCCACGGGGCGCGCGGGGCCTGCCGCATGGCCGCGAAGATGGGACAGTCCGGCGCCAACGCGTCCACGCTGTGGCGGTATTCGATCAGGTTGTTCGGCCGCAGCAGATCCCGGTTGTCGTGCAGCAAGACCTTCTGCGTTTGTGCCACTTGTTGCGGAATGCTGATCAGGCGTCCCGCCACCCGTTGCGTGAACTCATTCGAGTAGGGCGTGCCCTGGTGCGGCGTGGCGATCGTGATGACGCGACGCACGGAGGGGTTGGGGTGGAAGAAGAAATAGTCCCGCAGCTCGGCCAGCGTCCGCGGATCGGCCTGCACCTCCTCGAAGGCCCGGTCGCTCACCAGGCTCCAAAACAGTTGCCCGCTTTCCATGGTCTGAAGCTCGGCCACCAATCCGCCCATGCTGTGGCCGATCAAGACCATCTGATCCATCGTCGGCCGCGTGAACGAGGGGTCCATGGTTACTCGGAACTCGTGCAGGTCGCGCCGCAACTGGGCCGCCGAAATCCAAAACGGCTGCCCGGTGGGATACAGGTAGAACCAGAACTGGAAATGCTCGCGGATCAGCGGACTGCTCCGCAGATCGTTGAACATTTGAATCCAGGTCATCGGCGTCGAGCGCCAACCGTGGATGAAGATCACGGGAATCCGGTTCGGATCGTAGGGTTGCACCATGTAGAGGCCCATGATGGGCTTGTCGCTCCCCGGCCTCAGCGACATCAATTGCTCGGGCTGGAGGAGGCTCACGTTTCGCAGGGAACGGCCTAAGGCGGGATTGGAGAGGAACGTCGCCAGCGGCGTGGTGAGATCCGTTTGCAGCGGTACCCGCAGGTTCCCGAGCTTGACGTCGGAAGTCATGATCGGATCGTACAACTCCAGGGCCGCCGCACGGCGGATGTCGGAGCGGGCGTGGTCCGTATCCACGTGCGGGTAGGGCCGCAGAAACACCGTGACGGGGAAGCTGAGGTTGGGCGGATAAAACTTGGCCACCGACGGTTCTTCCGGATAGGAGCGGCGGACGGCGATCAAAGGCACCCCCAATCCGTAGCCCACGTGATGGTTCCGCAGTCCTTGCAGCCGGTAGTCGGAGACGAATTCGAAACGGCCGAAATCGCGGGGGTCCCAACGGGCGTCGCGGAGGACGCACGTCAAATCCCACGTCCCGTTGGCCGTCACGATGGTGTAGGTCGTGCCCGGCTGAAGGCCGGTCCGCGCGCAG
>FWPV01008373.1_pt1 | contig 18131 bp, 15 predicted proteins | sample 2228371 | NCBI WGS metagenome assembly FWPV01 (sample SAMEA103939776, study PRJEB20133) | metagenome
GGTTATGTTCCGCAACGTTTTACTCGCTAATTAAGCATATTTTTTGTCGTAAGGTTTTCTAGCAAACAAACAAGAAAGACACGGAAGCACGGAGAAAAATTAATCACAAAGAACACGAATAAAAAATCACGAATTACACGAATAAACGAATAGCACGAATGTAACAAAAAAAATAATTATCATCTTTTTGCCTCCCTTAATCCCTCCGTAAACGGAGGGAAATATTCTCTCCCCCCGTAAACGGGGAGAGCTAGAGAAGGGTTTCATTATTCGTATATAATTCGTGACATTCGTGATTAAATATCTCCGTGTCTCTGTGCCTCCGTGTTTTGAATTTATTATGTTCTGTATGAGTTGTTGTTTAGAGTTCGCGGACGTAAAATTTATGCTTGGAAATAGTCCGGATTTTTTTGGCTGGCATAAGACCTATGTAAAATGTCATCGGCTTAGCAGGAATGTTAAACGAAATGAAATTTATTATAGTATTGTTATTTATGTTCGTTTTATATTTGCCTGTTTATGCTTTGCAAACGCAGAATGCTTATGTGGAAAAAGTAATCTCCGGTAATAAAATAGAACTAAGCACGGGTGATGTTATCGAGTATATTGGCGTTAATATACCGATAGACTCAAGTAATCTTATCTTCAAATCTGCTCTTGAGTTAAACAAGAAATTAGTTGAATCTAAGATCATCAAACTTGAGCTTGATGAAAAGGAAAATAATGATGTTGGATGTTTACTTGCCTATGTATATTGTGGAGATATATTTGTCAATGCAGAGATTATCAGACAAGGTTATGGTATTATAAACATACATTCACCTAATATAAAATATGCAGAATTATTAGTTAAGGCAGAAAGAGATGCGCGTGACCAAAAACGTGGTTTTTGGTCAGAGCAGAAAGAAAATCTTGCGGAAAACGAACATATATCTATTGAAAAGCAAATACTGAAACTTTCCGCAAAATTTGATGAACTCAATAAAAAAGTTGATCAACTTATCGAGCTAGTCAATGCATTAATCTTAAGAATAGATAATCTATCAGTAAAAACTGAAAATATTCCTGAAATAAATGAAAAACAAGACATAAAGCAGGCTAAATCAAATTCTAATGATACAATCGTGTATATAACAAAATCAGGAAAAAAGTATCACAGACCTGGTTGCAGATTTCTGGGAGAAAACCCAATAGCCATAACTATAGAAGAGGCAAAACAAAAGGGTTACCAGCCATGTAAAACTTGTTTTCCTGATCAATAATGGTTTTTTATATTTGCCACTTATCATTTATTTCCTGCTGATAGGCATCGATCCTTTCAGAAAGAATATCATCCATTTTTATTGCCTGACCACAATAGGATGATTCAAAGAACGCAATTGGTATTGCCTGCGCCTTCCATCCATCATAGCCATCTAATTCTGGTTTTCTTCTTTCTCTAATAGCATTGATAAAATCATATACTTCTAATACAACGCCATAATCACCGGAGGGAGCTGCAGGGTCTGGATAAAGCTCAGGAGGGAAATATTTTGCGATTGTTTCTTTATCAGTATTAGCAATAAAATCACTTGCAAGCTCTTGTGAATTCTTATTTGTCCCGTCCCATAATTGTAATTGTGGACTTACAGGATAATTGCTATCGCTATAAATAGAACCCTTTGAACCATAATATGCATTATAGCTCATGGATTTTCCCGGTGCAATGTGAGTGTATCCCCATGTTCCGATAGTTCCGTTCTTAAACTTCAGGCTTGCTATTGATGTGTCTTCAACGCTCTGATCAACAGGATTTCCATTTTCGTCTTTGTATTTAATTTTAGCTAAATTACCTGTATTTGCATAGACAGTATCAACGTCACCCAAAAAATGAATCAGAAGATCAGCGTAATGCACACCCCAATCAAATATGGGTCCTCCACCACCAGTTAATTTGTTTTGTCTCCATGTGATCCTTGCATCGTAAATAGGTTGATCAGGATTAACTTTGGACCAATAAATGCCCTGAGCGAAGAACATGTATGGCACTCCGATTATTCCGTTATGTATTGCCCATGCAACAGACCTTGGACCTAACCATCTCCTGACCTGTTCAGCTACAGCTAATATTCTACCATTCTTTTCTGCGGATTCAATCATTTTCCTGGTAGCTTTCATCGTAACACCAAGGGGTTTTTCAACAATGGCATCAACTCCAGATTCAAAACATGCAATAGCAGTTATATGATGTAAATAGTGCGGGGTGCATATATCAGCACCATCGGGCTTTAGCTCTTTAAGCATTTTTTCATAATCATTATATTTTTCTACCTTTGGTGACTCTTGAACCTTACTTATTGCTTCTGCAAAGCGCCCTGTGCTGGACTCATTAATATCAGCAACTCCAACGATATCAAAAACATCAATGCCTTTTCTCTTCAGCTCAAGATAAGCATTTAAGTGCGCTCCTGCCATTCCTCCACAACCTATAAAGGCGATCCTCACCTTTGACATATTATTCCTCCTAGTATATTAATCATTTAACAAGAATCATTTTTCCAATTTTTCTGAACCCATCATCCAGTCTGAAGACATAAAAATATATTCCCGAAACTTTATCTCCAGGGTCCCATGATACCAGATAAGTTCCCTGTTTATGCCATCTATTTACCAGAATATCGATTCGTTGCCCACTTGAATCATATATTTCAAGAGTTGCATAACCTTCTCTTGGAACGCGATATTCAATATTTGTCAAACCATTGAACGGGTTTGGAAAATTCTGACCGATAATTTTTGCATCTGATCTTGTAAATTTTTCTTCTTTGAATTTACTTTCACCAAAAGATTCTACAGCGGAACTAACATAATCAAAAGGTTCATCTACAAGATGATATTTGGGTTCGTTCTGCCCATTGTAATTTCGCTGTAGATAATATGTTAACAACGGAAATCTTTCTAAATCATCAAGTTTAATTTGTTGTGGTAACCCATTTTCCCATAAATATAAAGGTATGTCTCTCGGATTTATCACATCAGTTAATCTTCGTTCTTTAGCAATATGAAATAGACCAAAATTTCCTGGTTCATGTCCTCCAAGCCAATGACCGATAATATCTACTTTTATTGGATTTTTTCCAAATATGAGAACATTGGTCATAAAATCTTCAGCTTTGCCACCCGGTCCGGGTCCTTCAAAGAATGCATTTCCGTTGCGCCCATATATGCCCTCTATGATGCAGAAACCTACATCGGTTACTGAGAGCGAGTCGCAGGTTCTTTGTGCCCACATCTCCATTCCATATCCGCTGTTCCAATCTCTGCCAGGTCTATCCCATCTTGGCACTCCATCAGCCAAATGCAGAGCGTGCAGTTCTGCTATTCGCTTTTCAGCATCCGGCTGGAAATCATTAATAATTTTTTGGTTTATGCCAGCACAGAAATGGATATGAGGAGCGACGCACATACCTTGAAGGTTTTTTGCACAAAGCGTCATTCCCATTCCATGAGTCTTAAATTTAGCAATGTCTAAAAGCCATGTGTCCCTATCATTGAAAGGAGCAACATATCCGATCCGCTTAAAAACAATACCATCAGGACAATCTTTCCAGATAACCTCTGAACCTTCTTCTAAAGTATTTAAAGTTAATTGAGTTATCTTTCTTCCTGTAGGAAAATCAGCAGAATGTATACCCAGCCTCTGGGTTATTTCCTTATATGGACTTGTATCATACTCTCCCGGACAATATGCATCACCGATCCAATTGCCTTCCCGAATATAAATATTATCTGCTGATAGTCCCATACCTATCATTCCTTCCAGTATACCTTCGGTAAAGTATGGATCAGTTATAATGCCCATCCCTTCTTCAGTTCCTGATCTTCCACTTGCGCAGGTTAGATTTGGCTTTATGGCAATTTTAGTAGATGTAGGTATACCACCTGCATCATTGAGGGTAAAAATATCATTTGCTAGAGCAAGACCCTCTTTCTTTTTGGCAAGAGAATCCATCTTTGAATTAACATTTGTGCGCTTAATAAAAACTGATTCAGGATGAGCCTTTATGAAGGGATGTAGATCGAAATACCTTCCTGCTGATAATGCTCGTTTAATTATCGTGTCAAATGAATCTAAAAAGGCACCACCAGCAGAAGCAGCAACCATTAGCTTTAAAAATTGTCTTCTATCCATGATCTTCTCCTGGAATTTTAAAAATTATAGAATCGATAGCATCATCATGGACACCAGCTTCTTTTAATAGCCTTTTTTGTATCGAAAAGTCACCAAATTCGGCGATCCGATGAGTATCGGTTCCTAATGATAGCAAAACACCTTCATCAATACAGGCTTTTATGAATTTGATATCTGGATCAGGATAATTATGGCTATTTATTTCTATAGCAATATTTTTTTCTTTGGCTTTTAGAACTATTGGCTTTATCACTTCTTGTGGGACTTCCATTCTATTAGCTCTGAATATGCGTGTAGGATGAGCAAGAATTGTGAGATTATGTTCCATTAGCATCATTGTAAAGTCCATAAACTCTGTGAGTAAATCTTTATAGCTGAAATCATACCTTAAACAGGGGAGCCAATGTATACCACCTATCAGTATGTCCAGATGATCTCTATACCTATAATCAAAAACCAGATTACCATTTTTTGCAACATCAACTTCTGTTCCAGCCAGAATTTTTATCCCATTTAGAGATCTTTTATAATCTGTAATTGTCTTTAAATAGCTTTCAAAATTTTTGCTTTTTGCATCAACCAGTTCTAAAAAGAGGTCATAATTGAGTATATATTCATATTTCCATGCAGACCTGTTATCAAAGTATAAATGATGAGCATGATCTGTAATTGCAAAGCCTTTGATATCTTTGTCTTTAGCAAGTTCAATTAAATTATCAATAGTTAAATCGCCTTCATGGCAATAAGATTGTATTGTATGCACATGATAATCGTATTCAAAAACCATTTTAAACTCCAAAATTCAATGATATTAAATTGAAAATTTCCTTGCAAAAAAGATATATTAAATAAACATCATTGTCAATATAAAGTTTTTAAATTATCTATTGACCTGTTGAGCTTATATTCAATATAATCAAGATATGCAGGAAAAATACGTAAGCCATAATTCAATTTTATCAGGAGATTTTAGAATGGTAATAAAATTTAAGGACACGGAAGCAAGAAATGATGGTTCTGTCAGTTATCCTATAAAGGGTCATCAGAAATTATTCAAGCATTTTGCCTATCGCAAAGTTACACCAGAACAACCTTTTGGACCACATTCACATGAAGGCGATGAAATCTGGTTTATTATCAGTGGTAAAGCAAAAGTTAACATAGGTGGCGAAATAACGGAGGTCGAAGAAAAAGACCTTATAATTTGCCCATCAAATGTTAGCCATGGTATGACTTCTGATAGCGAAGTTATATGGCTGTGTATAGGTTAACATGAATTTGAAATAAAGTTCATAGTCATCCACTCTCTATATACTTAAATTTAATACTGATTTACAGAAAAAGGTGGAAAATTGCCCACCTTTTTATAATATTGAAATGATAATATGGTAGAAATAAGTAGAAAAAATATGAATACAAAAAAAACATATCTTAAAGAAGTTGTCCTTTTTTGTTTCTTTATTTCAGGCATAAGCGGACTTATATATGAAGTCGTATGGAATAGGTTGCTTGGTCTTGTATTTGGTAATACGGTTTACGCTACGTCTACAGTTTTAACAGCATATATGGCAGGTTTAGCTCTCGGGAGTTACCTCTCAGGAAGATATGCTGACAAAATAAAAAGGACCCTAAGTGCTTATGCATATCTGGAAATCGGCATTGGTATATATTGTCTGATCATACCATTCTTAATAAATATGATGGGAGAAATATACATTCCTATACAAAGGTCTCTTGAGTTGTCACTTTATTCATTCAGCTTGGTCAGGTTTTTGCTCTGCTTTTTGGTTCTACTCGTACCGACGACCCTTATGGGCGCTACATTGCCGATATTCAGCAGATTCTATGTAGAGCGTGAAGATCAGTTTGGTCATGGTGTTGGAAAAATTTATGCGGTAAATACATTGGGAGCATTTTTAGGAACGATATTGTCAGGATTTGTTATGATAGCTTATCTGGGTGTTCGTAATAGCATAAACATAGCATTTCTTGGTAATATAACCGCAGCCATATTATGTTTACTGATAGATCGCAAAACTTATCAAACAGAAAAAGAACCCAAAAGAAGAAAAGCATCGAAAAAGGTTCCATCAAAAGCTATATTAGAAGAATCATCAAACACTTTCCAGAATGCCGATAAAGCTCAAACGCCAAAGCAAAAAGCAGAACTATTGGCATTGATGATAGGTTTCGGCATTTCAGGGTATTGTGCACTTGTTTATGAAGTTGCCTGGACAAGGGCACTTATCATGATAATTGGAAGTTCAGTATATGCTTTTAGCATCATGTTAGCAACTTTCCTTCTAGGTATAGGAGTCGGTAGCCTGATATTTAGTGTTATTGCAAAAAGAAAAGAGATCAATGTATTTTGGTTTGCAGTTACTGAGCTTGCTATAGGTATAATAGTCATTTCAATGCTACCTTTGTTCCAATGGCTGCCATTATATTTTGTTAGTCTTTTTGATGCACTTGTTAGAAATCATGCTATACTTGAGATAACAAAATTTATTGTATGTGTATCAATGATGATAATTCCAACGGTGCTTCTGGGAATGCTTTTTCCGATGGTAACTCAAATATGCACTAAAAATTATAACGAGCTTGGTCATAAGGTTGGCACATTGTATTCAATAAATACTTTAGGAAATATTGGTGGAGCATTCACCGCAGGTTTTGTATTAATACCTAACATGGGTATACAGAATACTATAATCCTTTCAGCTTTACTTAATACTGCTGTTGGTAGTGTTGTATTTCTTTTAGGTCAGGATATAAGATTTAGATATAAGCTGGTGAAATCTACTGCTCCTGTAATTTTTGCAATACTACTTGTTGTTTTTATCCCTTCGTGGAATAAGATGGTAATCAGCAGTGGAGCATCAGCTTATGCTCCAATGTATGCTGAATTAAAGGGCAATGAAAGGAAACAAAGCATATACGGAGCAGATGAAGAACTGCTTTATTATAAGGAAGGGTTAAACTCAACAATAACAGTTCGTAAAAGAGAATCTGGCACGGTTGTCCTTGCAGTTGATGGCAAAGTTGATGCATCTAATACAGGTGATATGTATACACAATTGATGCTTGCACATCTTCCACTTTTGCTAAAACCTTCTGCTCAAAATGCTCTTATAATTGGGTTAGGTAGTGGAGTAACACTTGGTGCTTCTGCACAACATGAATTAAAACAAATAGATTGTGTTGAGATAGAACCTGCGGTAGTTGAGGCAGCAGAATTTTTTAAGGATGTAAACCGTAATGTTCTTAATGACCCTCGTGTTAATATGATTGTAAACGATGCAAGGAATTATTTAGCAGTTACAGATAAGAGATACGATGTTATAATATCTGAGCCATCAAACCTATGGCTTGCAGGAATTGCAAACCTATTTTCTTCAGATTTTTATAAGATATGCAGGAAAAAATTGAATCCAGGAGGCATAATATGTCAGTGGTCACACGTATATTATATGTCACCCAATGATCTTAAAATAGTAGTAAATACTTTTAAGTCTGTATTTCCAGATATGAGTATATGGTTTACCAGTACCGGAGATATACTGATGATAGGCTCTACTGAGGAGTTAATAATAGATTATTTAGAACTTGCAAAACATTATAATATACAAGGTGTGAGGGACGATTTGCAAAGATTGAGTATTAGAGAGCCTCTAGCCATACTGAGCTGTTATCTTCTGGATGAAGTAGGTGTTAGCAAATTTGCTGAAGGTGCTGGTATTAATAGCGATAATCACCCCATTTTGGAATTTTCTGTGCCAAGAAGTATATATGTTGATTCATCGGATTCAAACAGGAAACTACTCGCAGGATATAGAACAAGGGAATTTCCTAAAATGTCTAATTTTAATGAGGAAAGGGTCACAAAGCGTGCATCATTCTGGTATCATATCGGAGTCGCTTATGATTATAAAGAATTGATTGAAGAAGCAAAAAAATACTATGAAAAGGCTATAAATGTAGACCCAAATTTTACACCTGCTTATGAAGGTTTAGCTATAGGCTTATATAAAGAAAAAAGGGTAAACGAAGCCATAAGCCTATTAAAAAAAGCTATTGAAATAGACCCATACGGACCCGATGCATATTATAATCTGGCACAAATATATCAAGAACAGGGGTTTTTAGATTTAGCCAGAGAAAATTATGAAATTGCAATAAAATTGAATCCAGGAAGTGATAGATACAGAGAAAAACTTGCAAAAATGCTTAATAGATAGTCTATAGGCTTGATGCTTATATTATTTAAAAAATAATTATTCATTATAATTATCATCTATTATAAAATCCCTCTAAATATCCTTTTGAAAATTTTTTGTTTTTTTTTCTTTTTGAAACGTTTTTGTTAGGCATAAAAACAATTTTGTAAAACTGTATTAGATTTCTAATACCATTATTTTCTTTCCTGATTTTCCCCTTTTTCAAAGGGATTGGGGGATTGTATAAATAATTTTTTAAAGCGGTATTATTGGGCATTGCCCATCCTGCTTTTACTTCATATCTTCCTGATACCTACTGTTGAAATATCAATCGGTTTAAAACCTAACTTGAAAGCTGGTGATTCTGGTTTTAATGAATAATCGTCATTTTTGGGGTCTACAAACAATGGATCAGCAATAACAGAATGCTTATCAAAACCTTTCTTTTGCCAGTCTTCAAAAGAATCAACTTCTGGTAAACCTTTTATAGAAAATTTTCCACCTGGACAGTAAAATACATTATAATCAGATTCTACCGGTGCAGATCTTTCACCACTCAATAAAAATAGTGCAGATTCAGGCTTGGTATAATAAATTATATTCCTGAGCAACCTTATATTTTCATGATGTCGGTCATGAGGATTTTGATAATTGATCTGGTCCCATTCACCATCAACAAAAATATTATTTTCCATAGTGATATTTCTATCACTATACCAGACATGCACTATCTCTCTTGCTCGATAAACTATATTATTTTCAACTATTGTGTCCCTTGTTTCACAACCTAAATAAATACCCCATCCTGGACATCTATTGCTATAAGAGTAACAATCATGTATTAAGTTATTTCTTATTATAATATTGGAGTCACGAACAAAGATGCCTCCACCATCGTTTATTTTTTTCATTACATCGTATATCTCATTGTATTCTATGATAAGCCCTTGTTCTTGGTTAGCCCTTTGGATCGGTTGAGTTTCTGTTGCCCAATGTCTTGCATATACCCCTGAATGCGATATATCATGTATCAGATTATGAGAAATGATACCTCCACCATCATCAATGTTTATTCCAACTGCACTGGGATAAACTTCACCACAATGATGAATATGATTATAAGAGAAGGTATTAGGCTCTTTATCATAGTTTCTGCTTATTATTCCACCGCTTCCGGTATCATAGAATTCGCTTTTAGTGATCATATTACCATAGCCTGTTATTTCAAGGGCATAGGTTCCCACGTTCCTGATACAACAATCCTCCATAGAGCAATATCTAACATTTTCCCATGTCACTGCAGAAGGATAAACAATATCCCCTACATCTCCACAATCAGGATATCCATTGGCTGGGAGAGACCAATCAGTGTCTGAGAAAGTTATACCCTTAAAGTTTATGTATTGCACATTTTGCTCTTTTATACCACCTTCGAGCCTAACGAGCTGATCTAATACTGGTGCAATTATTTCCAATTTTTCAATATCACCAATAGCCCAATAATATAAATCTCCAGTTTTTCGGTCAAGGTACCAGTCTCCGGGATTCTGCAAACCTTCAAAAACATTTTCCATATAATAGCGGTTAGGTCCACCTGCACCTTGCCAGCCAATAATATGTCGTGCTTTTGGATCATAAAACTTGATAGTTCTTTCATTTTCGTTCAATTCAGAGATAAGCAAACGCGATTCATTCCATGAGTGATATACCACGACTTCAACATCTTCAAGATTATGCCAGCGTTTAATGTGACCTTCTTTATATCTGAATGATGTGCCACTTAATGCTTCTTCTATAAAATAATCGCCTTCATAAGGTATCCTTGCTCTTGTTTGCCTTTGACCATTGGCAAAGAGTTGTCTGAAATACCATTTGCCATTTTTGACCTGTGGAATATTGCAGACCATAATATTATCTTTATATTTTTTCCAATGCCCATTTATACTTTTTCCACCACTTATTACGGGCTTTTCACCTGGATATGCCATATATGTGACAGGACATTCTTTTGTCCCGCTATCTTTTTGGTCAAAAACTAGTGTTTTATCAAGGAAATATTTCCCACCGCGCAATATGACATATATAGGCTCAGAGATAGTTTTTTTCAATTTACGAACAACATCCCTTGCCATTGATATAGTGGCAAAAGGACCATCGTTTTTTTCTGAATTTGGTTTTTCTAACTCTCCTGACCATGAATCGTTGCCTTCTGGTGAAACAAAAAGCACTTTACCAGAAACGCTAATCATTATTTTCCTCCTTTTGTTTGGATAAAAAGTAGGATGGGTAAATGGTTGCGTTCTTTCATTACATTAATTAATGAGATATAATTTGTGATAAATAATAATGATTCTTAGAATAACAACCATTTACCCATCCTACATATTTGTTTTACTCAAGAATGGAAGAAAGACTAAATTTTTCCCATTGCTTTATGAAGTAAATATATTGAATCATTAATATCTTTTGTGCTATAGTGTCTTGCTTCCAGGGTATAAAGCCCTTTGTAACTGTGTTTTGCTAATTGGCTAAAGGCTAGGACAAAATCCGTTTTTCCAGTGCCGGGAAGGCAATACTGTCTTCTTCCCTGTTCATCAACAGGGCTACCATTATAATCGCGAATATGCACATTTGAGATTCTATCAGCAAATTTTGCCACTTCAACTATATCATTTTCCCATGCTGCGAATTCCAGATCCAATGTAAAGGTAAAAAATGAGTCCATATTATTATATAAATACTTTGCAGTAGATAGATATCCACCACCATTTGTATGTGGTATGAACTCAATAGATAAATTAACACCTTTATTAATCGCATAATCTTTTATTTTATAAATGGTGTTAAGATTTTTTTTCAGCTCTGGATCTGTGCTGTTCTGATCCCATAAGTGTATAGTTAGCACCGGTATATCAAGTTCATGAGCTATATCAATGCTGTCTTTAAGTATAGCTAAAGCGGTCTCATGGCTTTTGGTATCATTTTCACTTAATAATCTGCCAGTGTGCTTTGGTCCGTGCATTGAGTCAAATCTGAATCCCGCAGATTTTAAGTCCTTTACAATATCTCTTGAATGTTCCGTCCATATACTATATATCATAAATTCAAATCCTGGACTATTAACATATTTCATCTCATCCACAAGGAATCTATGATCATTCAAATGTAAGCAAGCTATGGAGCAATTTATTATGCTTTCTATTTTCTTATCTCCTTTCATCACATTTTGGACAGATAAAGTAACATGTATAATATGTTCTGCCAAATCCCCAATAAGGTGTCATTATCAATTCTTTTTCATTATGACACTTCGGACATAGCAGATCATCTTTTAAATCTTCATCTTCCAGCATTTTCATATAATCAAGTGTATCTTTTTCCAGTTTAACCTTATATTCTTTTCTAGCCTTTATATGTCTTTCGATATTCATATTTTTACTCATGAAATGAGCGTTTGCTTATCAAGATAAAACTTCATTTGTTTACTTATAAAATAATTGATTAAATTTAACATGATTAAATAATAAAATCAATGCATAATTTTTCGTCCTTTTTCATAAGGGTCTTTTCTAGCCAATATGGCTCGTGGGGTTCATGAGGGTAGCGATGAATATATTTCCATTCCTTTTATATTCATCATTATCTCCCCGTTATGTTTCTTAGAATGAAGAATTAATCATCATAACGCCACGGTTTACGGATTCGAAATGGATTTTTGAAAAGATTTTTGATTCTGCCTGTTTCTTCCAGATGGACCATGCAGGCACGTATACATCCCCTGGCACCTTCTATACAGGGCGGATGATGATAGCTTTCCCAGGAATTACGAGCGTAAGGCATATTCTCTCTTAAATATCGCCAGATGTCACCTTTATAATTTTCGGGTAGTTTTTCAGGATCAAAATCACGACCTATTAATTTTTCAATAATTGCCTTTACTTCTTCGTTCATAAATGGGCTATGTTCGGGAACTCCTGCTTGATAGACTGCACTGCATTTTTCGGTGTCCAGATCATTCCATTCTAATTCTCTTCCTGCTACTGTGACTTTTATTGTTTTATCCGCATTGATGGCACCTGAAAGACAATCTTTAACACATAACATGCATCTATCGCATAACTTGCCCTCAAAGATAGGATCAGGATCAAGTGGGGCATCGGTGATAATAAATGCGAATCGCTGGCGGGGTCCAAATTCAGGTGTCAAGAATACCTTGCTATAACCAATCTCTCCCATACCGCATATAAATGCAGAGATGCGAAAATGCAAAAAAACGTCCGGTCTCGGTTTGTTCGGCGATACAGCCTTTCCTGCTCCTGTGCCAAGCCTGACACTTGTATTCTGATAGAGTATCGCTTCATAGCCATTATCTTCAAGAAAATTCCCTACCTCCCTGAGAACCATAGGTGCATAAACGTCATTGATACTTGCGTATCCCATAGCAGGATAGCCAGCGAAGTATGTCCCTTCCTCTATTCCCCTTAAAAGCCCTCTATGTATACGAAAACCTAATCCGATGATTGATTTAGCTTCAGGAAATATATATCTCGGATCAGACTGAATAGGGGCGCCCTCGTATCTATCCATTGATCCTATTCCTACAAGATCAGCCCCTGCTTTTTTTGCAAAATCCTTTAATTCCTTTGATTTAATCATTCTCCTTTTCCCTTCTGTTTGAAATTATCATAACAATCTTCAAAAAGCCATAGTAGATTTTTTATAACCCAGTTACAATAGCAGTTTCTTAAAAATAGTATAAACCTCATTTGATATCAGCTTGAAAATAACTTATCATCTATGAGAAAATTTGTCAAGCAATGTTCTGTTGATCCAAGCATAAATTTTACGTTCACAAACTCTAAACAACAACTCACAAAGAACATAATAAAGTTTAAACACAGAGGCACAGAGACACGGAGATAGTTATATTATTAATCACGAATGTCACGAATTACATAAATGATGAAAAATAATATTGTTACCCTTCTCTAGCTCTCCCCGTAAACGGGGAGAGAATATTTCCCTTCGTTTATGGAGGGATTAAGGGAGGCAAAAAGATGATAATTATTTTTTTGTTATATTCGTGCTATTCGTTTTATTCGTGTAATTCGTGATATTTTATTCGTGTTCTTCATGATTATTTTTCTCTCCGTGCCTCCGTGTCTCTGTGTTTTTTCACTAAAAATATGGTTAAGCAACTAAAGTTTATGCTTGGTCAAAGATGTTTTGTCTTGACAATCTATAAGACTTAAGATAAAATATTGCAGAAAATCTTTGAACAATGTTCTAACAATGAATATGATTAAAAAATAAGAAGGAGTGAAACTTTGAATGCTTGAGGTAAAGGTCAAGAAAGACGAGTCTATCGAGAAAGCTCTCCGCCGTTTTAAGAAACAGTGTGATAAAGAAGAATTAATTAAAGAAATGAAAAAGCGAGAACGATATGAAAAGCCTAGCGAAAGGCGTAGAAAAAAATACGCTAAAGCCCAGAGAAAGGGAAAAGGAATAGCTAATGCTTAATAAATCAAAGGGTTAAAGGCATCTGCTTTTCATATTAGCGGGAAACAAATATTCGAATAAAATTAGCCTTTAATTATTCATTATTATATAAAAGTGAAAATAATAATGAGTAAGAGAGTAAAAAAATAATCTATATGATTAACTTAACAAACTTAAGTTAGGAGATGTAATCTCGAAAGCTTGGTTGTTATACTTGCCTGACTCTAAGATCCTGATTTTAGACTGGGTTTATAGTTTTTATTTTATGGTTTAATGAGCGTAATTTATTTTTTACATTGAATGCTCATTATTATAATTGAAAAAACTATAAATCCAGCCTACTTAATTTGTAGTGTTCATAAATAAAGTTCTATACTTTAGAATAATAATTGAAGATATTATTCTTCCCACCATCTTTTGGCTTCTTTTGCAATTTCTTTTTCAATAGGTTCTATAAGGGTTTGCCTGCATCTTCTTCCTCCTGGTGCAGAACGCATCGGACCTCCCCACCAATGAGGACTATATTTCTTATTCAAGTCCAAAGTTGCTGTAATCATTTTATTTTCATCATCTCTTTCAAAATCTTTAATCGATGATGGAACATATATGGTAGGGTCTGGTTGCTCTTCGCCGGCAAGAGTTCCTCCAGAATCCCATATACCTGCAGGACAGTTGAGACTACTTACTGCAATCCAAACTCCGTTATCAGCTGACCTTGCCGGCATAAGCCCCATAAAATAACCCGCATTTGGAAATAGTATTAATTCTGCTCCTTTATATGCTAGCAATCGCACCGGTTCTGGAAACCAGCTATCGTAACATATAATTATACCTACTTTCCCAAAATCTGTTTTGAATACTGGAAATCCTATCCCTGGCGTTGCTCCTTCGTCTTCTTCTGGATCGTAAAGCTGATTTTTGCTATATATTCCGATGAGTTTTCCTTCACGATCAAAGAGTGGTGCTGAATTATAAACTAAATCATCACGTTTTTCATAGAATGTTCCACTCACATACATTTTCCATTCAGAAGCTTTCTGTGATAATAAACTGCCAGCTATGCCATCAATTAATTCTGCGGATTTTACATTTTTACCATTAAATACTTCGGGTAATAAGGCAACGTCTACTTTTTTTTCACCTGCAATATCTAACCATCTTGACCAGTAATTAATATCTCCTGTTCCCCAACTACATGCTACCTTAACTAACCGTTCTGAAATTGAGTCGCATTCCTGAATTGTTACATGGTCCCACCAAACTTTACCATAAGCACTGAAACGAAAATACATCCGCAATTCTACATCTGATGGTTTATCCGGTGTGGAAAATTTCCCTTCACCGATAACCCAACTTCCTTGCTTATAATATTTAAATATTCCGTCATTGAATTGTCCAAACACACCATGAACCAGATTGTGGTTAAGGTCGTCAAGTCCTTCAAATCTCAGTCTTACGCGGATAGCATAAGTTTTATTTGCTTCCAGATTGATGTTCTGACAGATGTACCCGAAACATTCAATACGCCCATTTCCCGCTCCCATCAAAGCAGGCTTGTTATCCTGACTGTTAACTAACTTAAAAATCGGAGAAAGCACAGGATTTGGACATACTATTTTCCATCCATCAGGTATTGAGCCAACCGAACCTTCTGAAAAATCTCCATTTTTAACGAGATTCCCTCTATTCCATTCTTCTTTTGAATATGGTCTTATTTGTTCCATACTTCCTCCGTATGTAGTATTAATAATTAGTAATTCCAGGCTTCTTCAGTCAGATAACCTTTGTAAATAATTCGGGCATCCCCTTCAAGAAAGACGTTTTTTGCCCCGTTCTGTGTTAATTCAAAATATATTCTTAATTCATATCCACCCCAGGTATTTACAGTGACAGGTGACTTAACTTTGCCCATAGTTCCAGCTATTATTGCAGACGCGATACTACCAGTGCCACATGCGAGAGTTTCATCTTCAACACCACGTTCATAAGTGCGTATATAAATATTGCTCTCGTCCTTTATCTTAATGAAATTTACATTTGTTCCTTTAGGTTCAAAATCTTTATGGTAACGTGTTTCTCTACCTATATCAACCACATTGATATTATCCAGATCATCAACAATGTAAACTACATGTGGAACTCCACTATTTACAAAAGATATTTGAAAAGTTCCGCTTTTTAATTTTATTGGGAAATTGAGCCTCAAATCTACAGCATCGCTCATTTGAAGCTTTACATTTTTTCCGATTATTTCTGCATTATATATTCCAGCTTTTGTTTCAAAACTCATTTTATTGGATAGAACAATTTTTTCATCATAAGCAAAACGAGATATACAACGTGCACCATTTCCACAGGTTTCTGCCTCTCCACCATCTGAGTTATAATATCTCATCTTAAAATCCGCCACGTCTGAATTTTCTAAGAGTAAAAGTCCATCAGCACCGACAGAAACACGTCGCGCACATACTTTTCTAATGAACTCAGAATTATCTTCTGGAATGATTTTCTGACGATTATCTATTATGATAAAATCATTGCCTGCACCGCTAAGCTTGGAAAAACGTATCATATCCATCAAAGTTACCTCTTCTATAAATATTAACTCATAATTTATTTCAAAAGTATATCTGGTATTTTTTCGCCCTTTACTAGATCCTCATAAGTTTCTCTTTCACGAACAACATAATGTTTATCATCGATAACCATTACTTCAGGGACCCTGGGTCTTGAATTATAATTTGACGACATAACAAATCCATAGGCACCTGCACTGAATATAGCTAGTAGGTCGCCTTCTTCAACTTTCTGGATTTTTCTATCTTTTGCAAATCGATCCGCTGATTCACATATAGGTCCTACTATATCAGCTACTATTTCTTCAGTGTCATTTAATTCTACCGGTCGTATTGCATGAAAACTATCATAAAGTGCTGGTCTTATAAGGTCATTCATGCCAGCATCAACTATGATAAATATTTTACTACCATGTTTTTTAACATAGACAACTCTGGTAACCAATATTCCTGCGTTTCCAACAATAAACCTTCCAGGTTCAAGGATTAATTTACGCCCAGTCGGCTTTACTATCGGTATTATGGCTTCAGCGAATTGTTGTGCAGTTGCGGGATTCTCCTCATTATATATTATTCCCAGGCCACCACCGATGTTCAATGTTTTAATATCTATTCCAGCGGATGATAGATTATCAATTAGGCTTGAAAGTCTGTTTATTGATTCTACATAAGGCAGAGTTGATGTTATTTGCGATCCAATATGTGCATGAACACCCATAACATCGAGATTTGATAATTCTTTCGTTTCCTTATAAAAATCAACAGCTTTTTCAATATCCAGTCCAAATTTGTTTTCTCTTTTTCCTGTTGTTATATGTTTATGTGTTCCAGGGTCCACATCTGGATTTATTCTTAGAGCTATTCCAGCCTTTTTATTTAATCGCTTGGCTACACGGTTAATTGCATAAGCTTCTGGCATTGATTCTACGTTGAACATCAGAATATCAGATTTAAGGGCATATTCAATTTCTGATTCTATTTTACCAACGCCTGCAAAAACAATTTTGTTTGGAGGGAAGCCAGCTTTAAGAGCTTTATAAAGCTCACCGCCTGATACAACATCTGCCCCAGCTCCTTCATTTGAAAGAATTTTTCCGATTGCAAGATTTGAATTGCTCTTTAATGAAAAGCAGATCAGATGTTCAACACTACTTAAAGCACTACTAAGCTTTTTATAATGGTCTACAATTGTCCTGTGGCTATAGAGATAGAAAGGTGTTCCTATCTCTTCTGCAATTATTGAAACCTTTTTTTCTTCACAATATAGTTCATTATCCTTATAATAGAAAAAATGCATATTTCAACATTCCTTTTCTGATCCTTTTAAGATAAGATAACCTTACTTATTAAATACAATACCTTAATTATACTAAAGAAAGCTTATAGGGGCAAGAAAAAAGCATATATAGTAGGTACAATTCAGAAAGGTTAACATATGTATAGTAAAATGGTTTAAATTTTGTGTTATTTATAAATTTTTTGATTATATTTTATGGTCAAATCAAAAAATTTGAATAAGAACAACCTAACATTTGTTTAACTTTCCAAATTACAGGCTTTTTCTATTCCCTTTTTTCAAATAAAACAGCATTTTCTAAGTCCCGTAGGGACGATATGTTGGTAGAAATAGTCGTCACAACATCTCCAAAGTTCCATAGGAGCGTCATG
>FWPV01008374.1_pt1 | contig 18130 bp, 12 predicted proteins | sample 2228371 | NCBI WGS metagenome assembly FWPV01 (sample SAMEA103939776, study PRJEB20133) | metagenome
GCCAGTCGTCGGCCGCAACGAATTTCGGTGTGGTGGAGAACAGCAGCAGGCGTTCAACCTGCGCCGGATGGCGGCGCGCCCAAGACAGCGCGAGCTGCCCGCCCAGCGACCAGCCGCCCACCACGCAACGCGGCGGCGCCGCTGCAGCAAGACGATCCACCGCCTCGTCGAAGCTGCCGTCACCGTCGATGTCCGGCGCCTGCACGGCAAAACGCTGACCCAGCAAGTCCCGCAGCTCCGCCCAGACGCCCCCATGCGCACCCCAGCCGTGCACCAGCAGCAGCGGAATTGCGCCGTTCATGCCGTGTGCCGCAGCGCGCTGACCAGGCGATCGACGTCGTCGATGCCGTGGTCCGCCGACAGCGAAATGCGCAGGCGCGCAGTGCCCTGGGGCACTGTCGGCGGCCGTATCGCCGGCACCAGCAGGCCTTCCCCGGCCAGCCGCGCCGACAGCGCCAGCGCCTCGGCATTGCCGCCCACCAGCAGGGGCTGTATCGGCGTGTCCGAAGGCAGCAGCCGCCACGGTGCGCCCTGCAATCCCTGCTTCAGTCGCTGCGCGAGTTCGTGCAAGCGCTCGCGCCGCCACTGCTCCTGCTCGATGATCTTCAGACTCGTCAGCAGTGCATGCGCCAGCAGGGGCGGCGTCGCCGTGGTGTAGATGTAGGTGCGTGCCTGCTGCACCAGGCTTTCGGCGAGTGCCTCGCTGCCGGCAACGAAGGCGCCGGACACACCCGCCGCCTTGCCCAGCGTCGCCATGTAGATCAGGCGATCGGAACGGATGCCGAAATGCGCCATCGTGCCGCGCCCCTGCGCACCGAGTACGCCGAAACCATGGGCATCGTCGATCAGCAGGTAGGCGTCGTGACGGACGCAGAGCTCGAGCAAGTCGGGAACGGGCGCGATATCGCCATCCATGCTGAACACCGCATCGACGATGACCAGCCGGCGGCGCGCCGGCGTGCTCAGCAGCAGGCGCTCCAGCGCGGCGAGGTCGTTGTGCGAAAAACGCCGGAAAGCGGCTCGCGACAACAAGGCGGCATCGTTCAGCGACGCGTGGTTCAGGCGATCGGCAAAAACCGCGTCGCCGCGCCCGACCAGCGCGCTGACCACACCCATGTTTGCCATGTAACCGGTCGAAAACAGCAGGGCCTGCGGCAGCCCGGTGAAGGCCGCCAGCGCCGCCTCCAGTTCGTGGTGGGCGGCGGCATGGCCGAGAATCAGGTGCGAGGCGCCGGCACCGACACCGTAGCGTTCAGCCCCCTCTTTCGCCGCAGCGACGATGCGCGGATCGGATGCGAGCCCGAGATAGTCGTTGGAGCAGAACGCGAGGTAATCGCGGCCGTCCACACGCACATGCGCGCGTTGCGGCGATTCCAGCAGCCTGCGCCTGCGGCGCAGGCCCTCGCCGTCGCGGGCCGCGAGTTCCGCGGCCAGTTCGGCATGCAGTGTCACAAAGCGGGACCGTACCGCTCAGGATGCCGATGGATTCATCGGCTGCAGGCCGAGCCGGTCAAACAGCGCACGGTCATTGTCGACATCCGGATTGCCGGTGGTCAGCAGTTTCTCGCCGTAGAAAATCGAATTCGCGCCGGCGAGGAAACACAGTGCCTGGACCGCGTCGCCCATTTCCTGGCGGCCGGCCGACAACCGCACCATGGCTTTCGGCATGGTGATGCGCGCGCAGGCAATGGTGCGCACGAACTCCAGCGGATCGAGGGCTTCCGTGCCATGCAGCGGGGTTCCCGGCACCTGCACCAGATTGTTGATCGGCACCGATTCCGGATAGGGATTCATGTTGGCGAGCTGGGCGATCAGCGTCGCCCGCGCCTTGCGCGTCTCGCCCATGCCGACGATGCCGCCGCAGCAGACATGCAGCCCGGCCTCGCGCACCTGTTCAAGGGTATCGATGCGGTCCCCGTACTCGCGCGTGGAGATGATGCTCGAATAGTTATCGGCGGCGGTATCGATGTTGTGGTTGTAGTAGTCGAGCCCCGCATCGCGCAGCTGCGTGGCCTGGCCGGGCTTCAGCATGCCCAGCGTCGCGCAGGTTTCCATGCCGAGGCCGCGCACCGCCTTCACCATCGCGACCACCTTGTCGAGATCGCGCTGCTTCGGCCCGCGCCAGGCCGCGCCCATGCAGAAGCGCGTCGCGCCCTTCTCCCGCGCGAGCCTTGCCGCGGCCACCACCTCCTCGACGGACAGCGTGTCCTGGTTCTCGACCCCGGTGTGGTAACGCGCCGACTGCGGACAGTAGCCGCAATCCTCGGAACAGCCGCCGGTCTTGATCGACAGCAGCGTCGACAGCTGTACCGCGTTTGGATTGAAGTGCTCGCGATGCACCTGCTGGGCGCGGAACAGCAGATCGTTGAACGGCAGCGCAAACAGCGCCTCGATGGCCGTCACGGTCCAGCGCGGAGCGTCGGCGGAAACGCCCGCCGCATCGTTGAGGGGAGTGATGTCCATGACCGTATCCATGACTGGCTGTTCCTGTAAAATTATCAATAAAAACAATGAGTTATATAGACGCATTATCGCGGAATGCCGTACGCTTGTCAAATTCTGCGAGCGCGCTGCTTGACAAGTGGGCAGTCGCACTGCGATCCCGGCTTCGCGGTTGCTGCCTGCTCTGCGGCGGCGCGGCAGGACGCGAGGGCCTGTGCGCAGGCTGTGCCGGCGACCTGCCCTGGCTGGATGCAGCGGTATGCCAATGCTGCGCCCATCCGCTGCCCGAACCGGGGATCTGCGGCCGCTGCATCGCCGATCCGCCGCATTACGACCGGGTCATCGCCGCCTGCCGCTACGCCTACCCGCTGGACGCCCTGATCCAGTCCTACAAGTATCGCGGCCGGCTTGCCGCGGCACCGGCGCTGGCCGCGCTGCTGGCAGGACGCATCAACAAGCGCCCCGACCTGATCGTGCCCATGCCGCTCGCCGCGCAGCGCCTGCGCGAGCGCGGATTCAACCAGGCGCTGGAACTTGCCCGGATCATCGGAAAACAGCTCGGCACCGCGGTCGATGCCCGGCTCTGCATCAAGAGCCGCGACACTGCGCCGCAGACCCAACTGCCGTGGAAGGCGCGCCGCAGGAACATCCGCGGCGCCTTTGTCGTGCTGGGTTCAATCGAAGGCTGCCATGTCGCCGTCGTCGACGACGTGCTCACCACCGGCGCAACCCTCAGCGAACTCGCACGCAACCTCAAGCGCGCGGGCGCGGCCAGCGTGACGGGTTATGTCGTCGCGCGCACTGTCAGCCGCTGAGTCAGGCGCTGACGTTCAGCGCAGGCGCTGCTCGGCAAAAGCCTGCAGCTCTGCCGACAGGTTGCCGCTGGCCCTGGCACGGCGGTACGCCTCCTGCGCTTCGGCGTTTCGACCGAGCGCCTCCAGCGACACACCCAGCCCGAGCAGCCACACCCCGACGCCGCCGCGCTGGCGCAGCGCGCGCTCGAACTGCGCCACTGCCTCGGCATGCTTCTGCTGGCGCTGCAGCAGGCCGGCATAGAACGCGACATAGTCCGGACTGGCGCCGGGATACTCGAGACTGCGCACCAAGGTCCCTACCCCGGCGTCGAGATCCCCGCCATCAAGCTGCAGCCGCGCCAAAGTCATCGCGAAACCGTGCTGCGACGGCGCCAGTTGCAGACCCTCCTGCAGCACCCGCATGGCATCCGCCTGGCGACGCGCGTCGAGCAGGACTCCCACCAGCGCCTGGCGTGCCGAGTGATGGCGCGGGTCGATCTGCAATGCATTCTCGAAAGCGCTGCGCGCTTCGGCGAACTGCCCCTGGTGCAGTGCCGTAGTGCCCCGCGCGTATTCCGCCTCGGCGCGCTGGCGTGGTGTCGGTTCACGCACCTGCTTGTCGATCTCCACCGGTGGTGGTGCCGGGTCCGGCCGTGCCGCAGTCTTGTCCACGACGGGCCGTTCAACGGGCAGCTTCGCCGGTGGTCGCGTTACCACGGCAGGAGCCGCTTCCGCCGGCTTCGGCGCCGGGGCCTGGACCGGTGCTGCCGGACTGCGCGGCGCGATCACCGCGGCCGTCTCGACAGGCGGCGGCAGCTCAGGCGCGCTTTCAGGCACTTGTGATAGATCCAGCGTCAGGCGGCGCGCGATCCACTCCTCGGGCTGGGCTGCGGGCTGCGCTGGCGCCGGAGGTGCAACAACGGCTGCAGGCGCTTGCGGCGCAGGAACGCCGGAGCGCTGCGTCCACCACCACGCCCCCGCGGCAAGCGCTGCGACGGCCGCCAGCACCGCGGCAATGCCCGCCGGCGGCAGCGAGCGCGAACGCGTGTCATCAGGCAAGGCACGCACATGATCGGGAATGCGGTTGCGCTCGACGCCAGAGGCGCGCCGGCGCTCGAGTTCGACCAGCATCTGGTTGATGACGCTCATTGCAGGTACGCCAGGGTTACGCCCCCCGCCAACAGCACGACGGCTGCCGCAGCCAGCCACCAGCGACGCGGCGCAGGCGCTGCCGCAGGCGTATCCGCTGCCGCTCTGCGCACATGATGGGGCTGCACCTGCTGCACGCCTTCACCGAAGGCGAGCAGCAGCGACTTGTGGGCGATGATGTTGACCAGCCGCGGCACGCCGCGGCTGGCGCGATGCAACTGGCGCACCGCCGCCGGCAGGAACAGGCGGCTGCCGCGGTAACCCGCCACACGCAGACGGTGTGCGACATATTGCTCGACCTCGGCGGAACCGAGCGCCGTCAGGCGGTACTGAAAGGTGATGCGCTGGCGCAGCTGGCGTATCGATTCCTGGGCAAGGCGGTCGTCGAGCTCGGGCTGCCCGAAAAGCACGACCTGCAGCAGCTTGCGTTTCTCGGTTTCGAGGTTGGTCAGCAGGCGCAGCGCCTCCAGCGTCTCCTGCGGCATCGCCTGTGCTTCGTCCATGCAGGCCACCACGGTCTTTCCCGCCCGCGCAAAATCGAGCAGTGCATGGTTTAGCTCGCGCAGCAGGTGATGGCGATCGGCCTGCCGGTCGAGCTTCACCCCCAGCTCTTCGGCCAGCGCCAGCATCAGGGTCTGCGGCTCGAGATAGGGATTGGGAATATAGGCGGAGACGAAGCACGCGGGATCCAGCGCGCGCAGGAAACGCCGGCACAGCAGGGTCTTGCCGGTGCCGACCTCGCCGGTGACCTTCATGAAGCCCTCGCCGTTGCGCGCGGCTACGAGCAGCGTGTTCAGCGCTTCCTGGTGGGAATTGCAGGCGTAGGCGAAGCTGGTGTCCGGCGTAATGCCGAACGGCGGTTCACGCAGGCCGAAGTGTGCTTCGTACATGGCGCCAGCCTATCACCGTTGCGGCTCCGCTGCGCCCATTGCCCGGATGCGGTCCCGCGTCTGCTGCAGGTCTTCCTGCCAGTTGCGGTCGCTGTGGATGATCGTCGGCTTGAGGAGTATCACCAGCTCGCTTTTGACGTTGCTGGAATCGCGCTGCCGGAACAGGTTGCCCACGCCCGGCGCGTCGCCGACGCCCGGCACCTGGCTGCGCCCGCTGACCGACTGCTGGCGCATCAGGCCGCCGATGGCGACGATGTTGCCGTCCTGCACGCGCACGATGGTGTCGGTCTCGTTGACATCACTGGAGGCCAGCGGCAGCGTGAAGGAACCGAGGCTGCCGAGGTCGATGACCTTGCGCCGCTCGACCACGCTGCTCACCGAGGGATGGATGTGCAGGATGATGTTGTTGTTGCCGTCGATCTGCGGCGTCACGTCGAGCGCGATACCCGAGAAGAAGGGTGCGACGGTGATCGTCGGCGTCACCGTGGTGTTGGTGCCGCTGGTGCTGGAAGTGGTACTGACGTTGGTCACGAAGAAATCGTCGGTGCCGACCTTGAGCACGGCCTTCTGGTTGTTGATGGTCGCCACCCGGGGGCTCGACAGCACGTTGACGCCGCCCTGGGTCTCGAGGAAAGACAGCAGCGCGGCAAAATTCTGGGTCTGCAGCGCGAGGCCGAAAATGCCGCCAACCGCTCCGGTGCCCAGCGCCAGCGCACCGGCCACCCCGGCGACCGAGCCGCCGCTCAAGGCCGAACTGCCGAGCACCGTGCCGTCGGCCGAACGCGCCGTCGGCGCGCTGATTGCGCCGCTGCGATTGAGCGTCGCGCCCGGTGTCAGCACACCGGCGCCGAAGCTGGTGCTGCCGTCACGGAATCCCGCCCAGTTGATGCCCGCCTGATAGCCGTCGCGCAGCGTGACCTCGATGATCTTGGCTTCCAGCACGACCTGGCGCTCGACGATCAGTTGCATCGATTTCAGGAACTTCTCGACGCCGCGCAGCTCGGTCGGCATCGCGCGCACCACGACCACGCCCGACTGCGCATTGACCACCACGCTGCGCCCTGCGCCGCCGCCGAGTATGGCGTTCAGCGATTTCTGGATATCACCCCAGAAATCGGAGTCGGAGGTGGTGGTCACCCGCGTGCTCTCGGCAGCCCGCGTGTTGCCGGCCCCGGTAGGCCCGGTCGTCGGCACCGGCACACTGCCCGCACTCGGGGTGCCCGGACTGGACGGCGCATCGGTGATCGAGCCCGAGCTGACCCGGGTCTGGGTCTGGCCGCGGCGCTGCGCCTGCAGGTAATTGACCTGGAAAATGCGCGTCTGCAGGGTCGCCGGCAGCACCACGATGCGGTTGCCCTGCAGGTTGTAGTCGAAGCCGTAGAGGTCGCGCAGCGTGTCCAGCGCTTCGGTCACCGTGACATCCTTCAGGTGCACCGAGATCTCGCCCTTCACATCAGGGTGCATGACCATGCTGTAGCGGGTGCCCGAGACGATTGCCATGAACACCTGGCCCGCCGGCGCGTTGTTGACCGAGAGATCAAAACGGGTTTCCGGCTTCTGCACATCGGCGCGCGGCATCTCCAGCACCAGCGGCGGCAGCAGCGCCTGGCTGACCGCGTCCGGCGTCACCGGCTTGCGCTCGCTGGCCGCCTGATCGAGTTCACGCAGGATCGTGTCCTGCGCCGCGTTGGGACCTTGCGGCATGTCCGCACAGCCCGCGATGACGACCATCATCGCGGCAGTCATCCAGCGTTGCATGTCATTGCGCCTGTTCATCATCATTTTTTCGTTTTTCCGGCCGCGGATGCGGCACCCCCGAGCGCACCCTTGCCCGCAGGGCGTTTTTCCACCTGCGGATAAAGACTCAGCACTATCGTTTCCGTTCCATCCCTCAGCACCGCCTCGCTGTCCGTCAGCCGCACCAGCCTGGCCGAGCCGTAACGTCCGCCCAGCGCCACCACCTGACCGCTGATCATCGCCACCTTGCGGCCCGGCGACATCATCACCGACTGCAGCACCGGCCCGCCCGTTGCGACAGCACTGTTTTCCGCGGCCGCGAGCGCCGCCGGAGGACGCGTCGGGTCAGCCAGCACCTGCGCCATTGCCGTCGCGGCGCACATCATGCCCGCAAAAACCAGTCCCGGTGTCAGTATCGAAAGGCTCATACCACCAGCCACGCCTTGTTCAGACTCAGGGTATGCAATGTCAGTGTCAGGCGCAACCGGGGATGGGTGCTCGCATCGAGCTCCGCCTTGCCCCAGAACAGCTGCCACGGCAGTCCCTCCAGCCGCTTCAGGTAGGCATGCAGTTCACCGTATGAACCCTCGATCTGGATTTCGAAGCTGTGCTGGTAAATGCCGCGCCCGCCGTCCGCAACCTGTGACTTGGCATCGGCAGCCTTCGCCGCGCCGTTGGTCCGGTACAGCTGCACCGGCAGCTTGCGCAGGCTGACCAGCGCGAGCCCGCGGTCCTTGCCCAGAACGCCCTCGAGCAAGCGCGATACCTGGTCCGGCGGCACCAGCTGTTTTTGCAGTCCCTGCAGGCGCTGGTCCATCTCGGCGATCTGCCGGCGCAATTCGTCGCGGTAACGCCGCTTCACCTCGTCCGGGTCTTCCTGGCCGCGGCTGCCGGCCAGCGCCATTTCGCCGGCGCGGATCGCCGCGCGCGCCTCGGTCAGCTGCCCCGACAGGCGCTTCTGCTGCGCCGCCATCGGCGACAGCGATAACGTGTCGACCAGCAAAACCACAGCCGCCACGCCCAACCCTGTGATCAGCGCGCGCTCGCGCAGCGTGCGCGCATCGAACAGCGCGTTCCACTGTTGCCAGCGTTCGCGGAGCAGGGCCATCATTTGCGCACCCCTTCTGCCGCAGCCTTGTCGCCGGCATTGACGGTAGTCAGCACGAATTCGATGTACGGCGGAACCTCGGGCTTGCTGTCGGCATCCTTCGCCGGCACCGCCGGGGGCCGCCGCATCTCCAGCGACGAGAATTCGCGGCCCTGCAGCACCGGCTCCCGGTTGAGCCGCTGGATGTACGCCGGCACCAGTTCGGGCGCCATCACCCGCCCCTGGATCGCCACTTCACCGGCACCACCCACCGTGAATCCGGTGAGCCACAGCCCATCGAGTGCCTGACGCGAAAACGCCTGGAAATAACCGGCAAAACCGCTGCGGTTGCCGAGGCCTCCGCCCTCGAGCACGGTCATGCTCTCGCGCGCCGACTTCAATTCCAGTTCCAGGCGCTGCACCTCGGCCTCGAGCCCGGCATTCGCCGTCTTCGCCTTGCCGTCCTCCTTCAGGCGCGTGGTGTACGTGGTCTGCGCCTTCAGCAGCGCGCGCGCCGAGGCAAGTTCCTGCTGCAGGCCCGCGAGCTGCTGCGAAGCATAAAAATGCATGCCCGCCATCACCACGGCCGATGCCGCGATAAGCGCCAGCGCGCGGCCCAGGCTCAGCAGCTGCCGCTGCTTGCGGAACGCGGGACCGAGCAGGTTGATGTACTGGCGCATCAGACCGCCGCTCCTTCACGCAGTGCGGCGCCTATCATCTGCAGGCACTGCGACTGGCGCAGCGGATCGCGCAGCTCGGGCACACCGGGAAAATCCATCACCTGCTCAAGGTCGAGCAGGCTCACCGGCACCGTCAGGTTGCTGCCGAGATACTCGGCCAGGCGATCACCATCCGGCACCTGGGAAATCACCAGCCGCGACACCGAAACGCTGCGGAACTGGCGGTCGAAATGGTCCAGCGAGCGCTGCAGTTCCAGCGCGATGCGGTCATAACGCTCGGTTTCGTCGGCGCCGGCCACGAAATCGCGCAGCGCGACTTCGATGCGGCGCGCCTGGTACAGCTCGCCGCCGCTGGTGAAAGTCAGCAGCGCTCCGCTGTCATCGAAACAGAGCATCGCCAGCCCGCGGCCTTCCTGCTCGAACAGCGTCGCGAGATTGCGCTGCGCCAGCTCGGGCACGTCGATCACTTCGAGGTCGATGTCGGCATCGTTGAAGGGTTTCACCGCGGCCGCGACCAGCTCGTTGCGCGCCGACACCGCGAGCATCTGCGCGGGACGTCCCGCGGCGTCAGCGCCCGGCACGCGCACCGCATCCACTGCGGCAGTTTCGACGGGATAGTCGATGAGATCCTTCAATGACCAGCGCACCGCCTGTCGCGCCTCCGCGGCCGACACATTGGGTGCATCAACGGTGAGCCACTGGTAATCGCCCGGCTTCAGCAGCGTCGTGCACTGGTAGCGTTCGAGATGCAGCTCCTTGCGCAAGCGCCGCAAGGTGTCGAAATCACTGCCCTCCTTGTGAAAGGATTCGCAGAGCAGGATTTCCGGACGCGGCTTGCCTTCGAACAGCACATGCGAAAGATCGACGCGATCCGCATGCAGATTCAGGCACAACCATCCCGGACGTCTTTTTTTGCCGAACAAGTTCATGCTGTTCGCAACCGCAGCTCCCGACCTCGAAAAAGGCGCAATTTATTCAATGTTCTCATGGGCTTGTACCACACAAGTTCATTCATTGTACATGGGTGAAATTATAACCCATTGTTTCTATTAGTAATTTTCACGCATAAATATGCGTTCATCAGCACCCGGTCGGATTCCGAAACGTGCGCGAGCCGCCGGATCACGGTCGTGGGAGGCGCCGCACCACTGACTGCGCAGCCAGGGTTGATTGCCCGGGCTGGCGGTGGATGGCGCAAATGCCGGGCAGGCCGATGCTGCGGCGCCGTCACCCAGGTTGATCGCCAGATCCACGCTGCCGTTGTTGCCGGCACCGGGAGCACCCAGCACGATCGCGCCGCGCCCCGAGGTCAGCGGTGTGACCGAAGTCACGGATGTCTCTCCCGAATCCAGATTGCCGATGTAATTGCCCATGCCCACATTGCCGGTTGCGATTGCAGTACAGCTGTCCAGCGTATTTGTTGCAAAGAACGTGCCCGTCCAGTACTGCGCCTCGAATGGCACCCGCAGGGGCAGCACCTGTGAACCGCTGGCGCCGGTCAGCTGCAGGCGACCGAAGCGCATTGCATTTCCGGTCGAGAACGGAATGCCGTTCCCGGGACTGGCCTGTCCGAATCTCGCCGGGTTTGTCGAAGACGCGACACCGTCGGCATCGATGACGTTGATTTCGAGGGAAATGTCGGCATTGAAGGGCGCGACCGGCGTCGCGCGCTCGAAGACCAGCCCGCTGCCGGAACCGAAGGTCAGCGTTCCCGTGCCATTGCCGTTGTCGACAATCACCGGATCAGGACCGCTGATACCGCCGGCATCGAGCGTGCCTGTGGCGGCGGTGTATGCCTTGCCGGTCAGCGAGCCATTGGTGATCCGGAAAAACGCCTGGGTCGCCGGCGACGTGCCGCGATAGTTCAGTGTAGTGCCACCGGCACTGTTGCGCGCGGTGACCGTAAGCTCGGGCTCCAGTCCGGGCCCATATTGGAAAGGCTGCCCGACATAGGTAAAGCCGCCCGCGGTGCAGGCCGTCGCGAGGATCGGTGCATTGGCGCTGACGGCGAAATGATGCGGGATGAAGCGGCCGATGTCGCCAGTCGTGCTGCCGGTCACGTTGCCGGCGCCAAGGTAGTCACCGTCTCCCACTTCCGGCGTGATGCGGATGATCCCGACCTCGCCCCAGGCCACATCACTCACCGTCGCCGAACCGGCGCTGAACGCGCTGCCGGGGATCGTGCCGTTGACCAGTGCCGGTTCGCTGGTTAACCCCAGTCCCGGCGCAATTGCGGCCATCAGGCGCAAGCCCTCGGCCGGCGTCTCGCGGCCATAGTTCGGCGTGGCATTGTTCTGCGCATTGACCGCGGTCGCCGTCAGTGTCATGTCCTCACCGGCACGGATGAAGACCGGCCCCGTTGCATCGGATGCGCCGGGATTGGCGAAATTGTCAGCGCTGCGCCGAACGCCGGTAACGGTGAATCCATATGGACGCACGACGAAGTTGCCCGTGGCACCTGACATGTAATCGCCGGAGCCGGCGATGTTGTAGCGCGCATGCAATCGCAGCTGGCCCACGTCCGGATAACTGAAGGTGAAGCTGGCGGTCGAGTCCGCGCCGAAAGTCAGCGTGCGAGACGTCCAGTTGCTGACGCCGCCACCGTTGTTGGCGGCAATCGCTCCGGAGCCGTTGTTGTTCAGCGTGACCTGCTGCCCGGGCTGGCAGGTATCGGGATTCACGCACTCGAATGCGAGCTCGATGCCCGGCACGTTGCCGGTGAACAGGCCGGTGCAGGCGCCGGTGCTGTTGTCGGTGCGCACGGCTTGCAGCGTGTGCGCGCCCGACGTCACGCCGGCGGTCTGCGCCGGTATCGCATCAAACAGGAAGCCGGTGTCGCGGAAATCGAGATCACAGGTTTGCGTCAGTCCGTTGAAACACAGCGTCGGGTTGGCCGGTGGTGGCGATGTGGTGCCGGCACCCAATGCCACTACACCGGGCGTCGTGCGGCGCAGTTCCGCTGTCACGGACCCCCCGCTGAAATTGATGGTATCGCCACCGACCCATCCCGTCGGGGACAGCGTGGTGGTCACGGCGCCGGCATAGGTGCCCGTGCAGGTGGCGTCGGTGCAGGCACGGATGGTCACGCTCTCCGGTGCGCAGGTCAGGCCGATGCCGTCGTGCTCGATGCGGATGTGGTGCACGGCGTTCGGGCAGCTGCGCGTGATGTCACGCACGGCCACCACTTCCTGGTCAGTCAGCACCCGGTCATAAATGCGCACCTCGTCGAGCTGGCCATCAAGATATTCCGGCGAACCGCCGGTGTCCTCGATGCGCCCGATGCTGGTGAAGGGTGTGCCGATCACGCCGGTCGCAATTGCGCCGCTCGTATTGAGCACGCCGTCGATATAGATCCTGTACTGGCCGGCAACATGGTCGCGGGTCAGCACCACATGCCGCCAGGTGCCGTCGTTGATCGCCACCGTCGATTTCGTGCTGTAGTCATTGGCCACCGAAACGCCGATGCGGCCGCTGGCATCCAGCCAGCCCCAGAAAATGTCGTCGCTGCCACCCGAAAGCTCAACGCCACTCACCCCCGGCGCCAGCCAGCCGGTGTCATTGCCGGTCTGCGTGGTGCGGATCCAGAAGGCAAGGCTGGCGCTGGCATTGAGCAGCCCCGACAGGCCGGGCACCTGGATGTAGCGGCTGCTGCCATTCAGCTGCGCACCGTTGCAGACCCGCGCAAACACCGGCGCCGTGCCGCCGATCGCAGTGCCGTTGAAACCGTTGTTGCTGGAATCAATCACGTCGCCGGCACCCGCCCACGCCGTTTCGTCGAGCTTGTAGAACGCCGAGGGCACCGGCAGCCCGCAGAAATGCGACAGCGCCGAGCGCGGAATGAACTGGAAACCGCCGGTATTCGGGCCGCTCCAGCTCAGCTGCGCCACCGCCTGTCCGCCGTTCTCGTAGAACTCCATCACCACCGGATAACGCTGGCCGGCATTCAGCGCGATCGGCGCGCTGTCATCATTGGTTGCGGCATGGTCGGTCCAGTTGTTGATGACCAGATTTCCGTCGACATAGAGACGCACTCCGTCGTCGCTGCGGGTGCGGAAGGTGTAGTTGCCGCTGACCGGCGGCATCACAAATCCCTCCCAGCGCACGCTGAAATTGTCGGCGCCGATGCCGGCGACACCCGGCGTGCCGTTGCCCCAGTCGAAATCGAGCGGTCCGTCTATGCGCTGCACCGGCGTTCCGGTCAGCGTCATGTCGGGGAAATAGCTTCCGCGCAATCCCGAGATGTAACCGCCCTCCGAAAAAAATGTGGTCTGCGCTCCGGGGTCGATGGGACCGCCACCGATCGCGGCGACGTTGTCGACCGTCAGCGTGTAGAACTGTCCCGAGGTCAGCGCGCTGGTGGTCAGCGTGACTACGCGGTTGTCGACGCCCAGCGCCGCCGCGGATACCGTCGCACCGCTGCTGAGCGTGTAGTTCGCGATGTTCTGCGCCGTCGCTGCGGTAACCGGCAGGGAAAACAGCACCTCGACCTGGTTGCTGGTACCGCAGACGAGACTCGCCGAAAGCAGCTCCGGTATAGGCAAGGGCCGCAGCGCAAAAATGATGCCGAAGTTGCGGTCGTTGCCGCCGCCGCTCAGGTCCCAGTCCGAAATCGATGCAGCGCCCGCCGTCGCCTGGAGCTGATAGGCCAGCGCAAGCCCGAGGTCCCGGCTGACGTTCAGCGAGGAATCGAAGGATTCGCTCCAGCCGCCCCCTTCGCTGACGGTACGGTCGTCCTCGATGAAACTGGCCACCAGCAGCATCGATCCATCAACCGTGGTGGTCTGGGTGCCGGTGTCAATGTCGCCGGAATTCTGGATCACCACATTGCCGCCGGGAATCGGGTCGCTTTCGAGCGGCTGCACCGGGTCCACGCCGGAGAAGCGCGCGATCTGCGCGGCGAGCGAGCTGCAGGTGCCGGACTGGGTCACGGTCCGCGGATCACCGTTGGCCGCCGCGCTGGTCGCGCGGCGCCAGTAGACATAAGCCTCGAAATCACGACCGGGATGGGTCTCCTGGTAGGCCAGGTTCCAGCCGGGCATGCTGACCACGGCATCGGATTCGCGGGAGTTCACCAGCGCAATCAACATGTCATCGACAGCGCCCGCCGGAATCCCCGGCGAGATGCTGCCGCAGTTGTTGCGCGTAGCGACCGCGCCCGCGCCGACATGGCTGATGGCGGCACTGGCGTTCAATGCACCACCGAGGACTGCAATCAGCATCAATACCAGACGCAGCGCAAAATTCCTCATTGCCCGCAGCGCCAAATCCCGTATCAGGCCACTTGATTTCATTTGTCGAACTTCCCGTTACGCAGAACAGGCCCGGTGCTCATTCAGACTCAAGCCGCCGATCCATTTGACCTCAATGCTGCCGGTCCCGCAGTCAGTAATTCTCCCGGTTGTAAATCGCCTCGTCGCTGCTGCGCTGAATGCCGAACCGCGCCCGTGCCGCGGGATCCCGTGTCGCCGTCGTGCCGCACCATTGGCCGCGCAGATAGGTCTTGTTAGCGGCTGTGGCAAGCGGTGTCAACGCCGGACAGGCATTGGCCGAGGCACCAGCGCCAAGGTTCAACGCAACATCCACGCTGCCGTTGTTGGCCGCGCCGGGCGCGCTGAGACGGATCGCCGAGCGCCCGGCCTTCAGCGGGCTGAAGCTGATGCTCGCCACGGTTTCGCCCGCATTGAGATTGCCGATGTAGTTGCCGAGCCCGACGTTGCCTGGGGTGACCGTGGTGCATGAATCGTCAACGTTGGTGATCCAGAACATGCCGTTCCAGTACTGCGCCTCCAGCGGCACATAAACCGGCAACAGCTGCGAGCCGCTGGCTCCGCCCAGCCGAAGCCGTCCATAGCGCAGCACCGTGGTTGTCCCCAGAGCCGTGCGTTCGTTGCTGGCGTTGTTGTCGGCATCAAAATCGTAAATCGTGGTCACGCCATCGCTGTCCACCGGCGCAATCCCGAACTGCAGCTGTGCGTAAGGGCCGTCCGGCGGGTTGTCAGGCGTTGGTCGGCCGACGCTCACCAGCGCCGCACTGCCGCCGGTAACGTTCAGCACGCCATTCGCCCACGCCGGCGCGCTGGTCGCATAACCGCCGGACACTCGCGCGGTCAGCGCCGTAAACGGGGTGGCGTTACGCGCGCCGATGCCGAAAGCGGTTTTCGAGTTGTTGCTCCCGCCGCTTGCGGGATCGAGCTTCGCATAGGCCCCGGTATAGTTCTGCGTGGTCACTCCCTGCGTGTTCTGCGCCGTCAGCGTGAATGCGAGCGCAAGGCCCTCGTCCATGTAGGTGAAGGCGGAGGCCGGTGAGCAGGCTGCGGCCGACCGGTTGGTCAGCACGGCGCCGGATACAGCGAAGCGCTTCGGCCGGAAGCGGCCGACATAACCGCCCGAACCGGCGCCGTCGAGGCCGCTGTTGCCGGTGACATTGACGCCGGCACTGATGTAGTTGCTGACATCGGCAGTGAATATCACGTTGCCGGCTTCGCTGTAGCACCAGTCGGCAGCCGTCGCACTGCCGCCCGAAAGGGCGATGGTCGCCGCACCGGCGCAGGCTCCTCCGCGCGCCACGGTGCCCAGCGCGACCCCGGGCAGGTTCGCGCTGCGCCCGACAGTCGCCGTCGCGGCAAAATTGGGCACCGTGCCGTTGTCAGTGATGTTGACCCCGGCGTCCGGAACGCCATTGTTGTCGGCATCTTCGCCCGACGCCCACTGGTAGGCGGCCACCGTCATCGTGAAATTGTCGCCGGCTGCCGCCAGCACCGTGCCGGTGGCGGTATTGGAGTGGGCGATCGGCGTCGCGATGTTGGCGCCGCGCAGCGCGAGCCCGAAGGGCCTCGCCACGAAGGGGTTGGAACTGCCGCTCATTTCGTAACCCGCGACGCCTGCATCGAGGTCGTAACGCGCGTGCAGCGAAATCTGCCCGGCATCGGGATAGGTGATCACGATATCGGCCTCCGAGTTGGCGTTGAACAGCAGCGGCACGCCGCCGCCGGTGGCGAAATACGCCGCGGCGCCTGCCGCGCCGTTGTCGTTGCTCGTCGGGAGTGCCGTTGTCGCGGCATTGTTGGTAATCGACACCTGGCGGCCGGCGCAGGTCGCGGGGCTGTTGCATTCCGCCCCCATCTCGACGTTGCGCACGCCGGCGGCCGGAAACGCCGCTGCACAGGCCAGCGTCGCGGTGTCGGTGCGGATCGCCTGCAGGCGAATGGTCTTCGCGTTGAAGCCGGTGTTCGAGGGCTTGCCCGAGATTTGCACGGGAATGATGTCGTTGCCATCGGTCACGTTGCGGAAGCGGAAGCCGGCCTGTGCCATCGTGAACGACGGGTCGTCCGCGGCAATCGCCGCGCCCGAGGTCTCGCTGATGACGCCGCTGACGGCATTGAAGCCGAAAACCTCCGTGGCGGCTGCGAGATTGGCGTAGCGGAAGGACAGTTGCACCGCGCTCGAACCCGCGGCGAAGGTATAGCTGGCCAATCCGCTGCCCGGCGCTCCGGGCATCAGCACACCGCCACCGGAAACAATGCCGGTCCAGGTGCCTCTGCCGTTCGTCGTCGACAGGTTGACTGTAAGTCCGTTCGCGCTCACCGGCACATGCGTGGCACTGTGGGCGGTGAGGGTGATGGTGTGGACATCGCAGGCGACGCCGCTGCCGGCATGCGAAATCGAAAAATGGTTGATACCGGGGCGCAGTGCGAGTATGTGCGTCGCCCCGGTATCTGCGGCAGGAGGATTGGAATGGGTCGCCGTGCGGGTGCCGGTTGCTCCCGCCGCGGCACGCAATTCGTAATTCACTTCCAGCGATATGCCGAGATCATCGGCCGGCGCAAGCGAGGATGCGTCGGCGACCTCGGTCATACCGCCCGGCGGCGTCCAGGTCGCCCCGGAGTTGGCGGAGTGGGTCGTCACCAGCAGGGTATTGGTGACCGTTCCGGTACTGATGCTCGGGGTGGCATGTGCGAAGGCGCTGGCCGTGGCCTGGCCGTTTTCGGCGACGATCGGGCTGACGGTGTCCACGCCGGAATAACTGGAAATGACGCCCACTGCGCCTGCGTGCAAAGGCGTGCCGCCGAAGGTCCAGGTGTAGCTGGCCGGTTCGCTGCCGGTGGCCACCCGCTGGTAGACGACAAGGCGGTTGCCGAAGCCCCCGGTTCCTCCGCCGCCGGTCTGGTCCGTGAGGCGGATTTGGGTCCATCCCGCAGGCGGCGTCAGCGTGACCGTGCAGGCGCCGCCGTTGGTATTGCTGCAGGGTCGCACCGCGATGCTGGCGATCATCACATCGTCGGCAAGCGTGCCCGCGGGCACGTTGATGACGAGATTGCCGGCCGGGGTCGGATTCAGGGCAAACAACACACCGTGGCTGCGATCGTTGCCGTTGGTCTGGCCCTGGCAGAACGGGCCCTTGGCGCCGGCCGTGGTCTGCAGGCCGTAGTACTGCCAGATCGCGCCGTCTCGCCCGGTGGTTGTGGTACTGGCATACGCGTTGCTGAGCGTGGTGAACGCCGGATTGCCGCCACAGGCTGCGGGAGGAGCTGCCGGCGACGAATCGTCGATATTGAACGCCGCGATCACCAGCATCGCATTCGCCGCTGTCGTGGTTTCCGTGCCGGTCAGTACCTGCGCTGTCGTCTGCGTGCTCGAGTTGGCCGCGGGCAATTGCACGGGACTGCTGACCGTGCCCGCGTTGAGAATCGGCGACACCGGATCGACGCCGGTGAAACGGGTCATGCGCGCGGCGAGCAGATTGGAAGTGCCGGACTGCGTCACGGTATTGGGATCGGTGCCGGTGGCAACACGCCAGTAAATCTTGACCTGGTAATCGTTGACCGGGGTATCCGTGAACAGCAGATTCCAGCCGGTCATGGTCACCGTCGCAGCGTCCTCCCGCGCCAGCACCTGGGTAATCAGCAAATCACCGGCAGTAGTGCCCGCCGGAAAACCCGGGGTGATTGACCCCGCATTGCCACGAGTAACGAAAGTACCTGCGCCGCCATAAGCGATGTCCACGGCGCCCGCCGAAGTGCCTTGGGCTGCAGCGCGAAATCCGGCCTGTGCTTGCGCCAGCGGGGAGAACAGGCCGATACACAGTAGCAGCGTGGCTGCGGCCAGATTGCACAGCTTTCGACCGCCCCCGAAGATATTACTTAAGTAATTGATTTTATTATATTTTTTCATGGGCCACACTCGTAACGTGGTGGCGCCGTCGGGTCCTTGCACTTGGCCAGCGTTGCGACGACGCGGCGTTCGACATAGGCGTTGTCCGGAGTGCCGGGGCAGACCGACTGGTTGCAGGCGGTCGCGGTGATCCGGTAGACGCGAATGTTGCGGTTCGCTTCGGTGGTATCGAAAGTCTCG
>FWPV01007167.1_pt1 | contig 18128 bp, 14 predicted proteins | sample 2228371 | NCBI WGS metagenome assembly FWPV01 (sample SAMEA103939776, study PRJEB20133) | metagenome
ACTGGGTGCAGAACGTGCTGTTCTGGCTGCCCTTCAAATACATCGCCTATGCGCCGCTCAGGATCTACCTGGGGATGGAGCCGCTGACGAAAGTTCACCAAGGGGTGCTGCTGCAGATCATGTGGATCGTCATCATCTACCTGGCCGGCCAGGTGCTGTGGCACTTCGCCAAAAGGCGGCTAGAGGTACAGGGAGGGTGACCGGCAAAACCCAACCCCAGTCACCATACTTCATTGGCCAAGCACGTTGTCTTCTCACACCTGCGGTGTGCCGGCAGGGCCGGCCCAGGGAAGGGGTGTAGGGATTAGGTCAACGGGACAGATGAAACGCTTCTTATTCTACCTCAAGCTCTACGGCGCCTATCTGTCAAACTCGATCAAGATGCGCCTGGCCTACCGGGAGGACTTCCTCTCCGGATTCGTGGCCGGGGTCATGCAGCAGCTGATCGGGGTGCTGTTCGTGGCCACCATCTTCGTCCGGGTGCCCGACATCCGGGGGTGGACCAAGGCCGAGGTCTTCTTCATCTACGGCTTCGCCCAGGCCACCCTGGGGCTGTTCTATACCTTCTGCGCCAACCTTCTGGAGATAGGCGAGAAGTATGTCATCGAGGGGAGGCTGGACCAGGTCCTGCTTAGGCCCCTGGACAGCCTTTTTCAGGTGATCACCGAGCGCATCCATTGGGAGCAGGCCTCGGTGGTGCTGGTCGGCCTGGCCGTCATGGGCTATGCCGTCGACAAGATGCATGCGGATGTCGATCGGGCCCTGGCAGTACCTGGCCACCGTGGTCCTAGCCGTCTCCGCCTGTCTGGTGCTATTGGGTATTTTCGTCGTCCTGGGGAGCCTGACCTTCTGGTTCAACGACCGCGGGGGCGTGGCCAACATGATGCTGGTGATGCAGGGGTTCTCCCAATACCCGCTGACCATATACGGACAGACCATCCGTCTGATTCTGACCCTGGCCATCCCCTACGGCTTCACCGCTTTCTATCCGGCCATGCACCTGTTGGGCCGCCGCGAGTTCGCCCTCTATACCTGGCTGACGCCGGCCGTGGCCCTGTTGGTGATGGCCCTGGGCGCCGCCGCCTGGCGCCGGGGCCTCAGGGCCTACGAGAGCACCGGCAGTTGAGGGCAAGGTTCGAGACAGAAAAAACAGCCAACCGATATATGGGTGTCGTCGATGTTCAAATTACCCAATCTCCGTGATCTGATGGCCGGCATTATCTCCCACGATATGTCGGTGGACCTGGGCACCTCCAGCACTTTGGTCTATGTCGAGGGCAAGGGCATCGTCCTGCAGCAGCCCTCGGTGGTGGCCATCGAGAAGAAGACCGGCCTGCCTTTGGCGGTGGGCGAGGAGGCCAAGCGGATGCTGGGGCGCACCCCGGGCGAGATCCAGGCGGTGCGGCCCATGAAGGACGGGGTGATCGCCGATTTCGAGATATGCGAGGAGATGCTCCGGGCCTTCATCAAGATGGCCATGAAGCAGCGTTCTCTGGTCAAGCCGCGGGTGATCGTCTGTGTGCCCTCGGGCATCACCGAGGTGGAGAAGAGGGCGGTGCGCGATTCGGCCGAACACGCCGGAGCCCGGGAGGTGTTTCTGCTGGCCGAGCCCATTGCTGCCGCCATCGGGGTGGGCCTGCCGGTGGATTCGGCCGTGGGCAGCATGGTCATTGACATCGGCGGCGGCACCACCGAGATCGCGGTCATCGCCCTGTCGGGCATCGTCTCCAACACCTCCATCCGGATAGCCGGCGACGAGATGGACGAGGCCATCATCGAGTACCTGCGCAAGACCTACAGCGTGCTCATCGGGGAACAGACGGCCGAGGAGATCAAGATCAAGATCGGCTCGGCTTTCCCGGTGGAGGAGAACCGGGAGATGGAGGTCAAGGGCAAGGATGTGGTCGGCGGCATTCCCCGGGCGGTCCGGGTGCGCTCTGACCAAATACGGGAGGCCCTGCGGGAGCCGGTCAACCTCATCGTGCAGGCGGTGAGGCGGGCCCTGGAGCAGACGCCGCCGGAGCTGGCGGCCGACATCGTGGACAACGGGATCGTCATGACCGGCGGCGGCTCCCTGTTGCGCGGCCTGGACGCCCTGCTGCGCGAGGAGACCAACCTGCCGATCACCGTGGCCGACAATCCCCGGGAGTGCATCGTGCTGGGGGCGGGCAAGGTGCTGGAGAATGCAGCCCGCTACGAGAAGGTGATCATGCCCAGCCGCCGGGAGTGATTATCCGCCAGCGCCGTAAGCCACCGGCCCGGACTGTGGGGCGCCACTATGTTAATTTAGCCAGGGAGACGGCCGGGTCAGGCCGCCCGACGTTTTGAAGAGATGAGGACATGCCCTCGCTGAGCACCAAACTTTGGCAGCGGACCGATATCGCCGTGCTGGCCGCCTGTCTGTTGTTGGGCGGCCTGCTGTTGGCCCTGCCCCTATCCTGGAAGCGGACCTTGGGCCGGACGGCGGTGGCCACCGTCTTCGCCCCCCTGGAGAAGCCCTGGATTCAACTTCGTTCCCTGGCGGCCAGCCGGCGGGAGAATAGCCAGCTGCGGGAGAGGCTGGCCGAGATGGAATTGAAGCAGGCGGCGCTGCGCCGGGCGGAGGAGGAGAATTTTCAATTGAGGGAGATGCTGGGGCTGGCGGCACGCTGGTCTTACAAACTGCAGGCCGCCGAAGTGTCCGCCCGACAGCCCGGCGTCTTCGTGGCCGATCTGACCATAGACCGGGGGAGGGAGGATGGCCTGGCGGCGGGCATGGTGGTTTTCTCCACCCAGGGGCTGGTGGGGCGGTTGGAACAGGTCGATGAGGGCTCGGCGCTGGTGCGGACCATCTTCCATCCGGCCTTCCGGGCCAGCGCCCTGGATCAACGCAGCCGGGTGCTGGGGATACTGAGGACGGAGCCAGAGGGCGGTCCCTTCCTCGACCGGGTGCCGCTGCATGCCGATATCCAACCCGGAGACACCCTCATCACTTCGGGCTACGGCGGCGTCCTGCCCTATGGGCTGAGGCTGGGGGTGGTGAAGAAGGTGGTCCCCAATCCACTGAGGTTGAGGATGGAGGTGGCCGTCGAGTCCTGTCTGAATATCGACCATATCTCCCAGGTATTCGTCATCACCGGCGGCTCGCCGCCGCCGCCTCCGCTGTCGACGGCGGCTCAGGATACAGCGGCGGCTAAGCCCAAGAGGACTGGGCCGCCCGTCTTCCGTCCTTCTTTGATGATACGTCCGGCCCAGCCGCCGGACGAGATCGGGGGAGGCGATCGCTGATGGAACTGTTGAAGATTATAGCCACAGCCTGGGTGGCGGTCTTTGTGCAATCTTCGCTGGTGCACTATCTGGCCGTGTTCGGCAATATACCGGATCTGCTGTCAGTGGCCATCGCCGCCTATGCCCTGAGGGCCGGCACGGCCCGGAGCACGGCCTTTGGAGCTTTGGTCGGTTTCCTGGCCGATTGCTATCGGCCCGATACCATGGGGCTGCTGACCCTGAGCGGGGCCGGGGCCGGCTGGCTGGCCGGCACCCTCCGGGAGCGCATATATCAGGAGCAGCCGGCCAGCCAGATGGCTTTGGCCGCCTTCCTGGCCTTGGTGCGTCAGCCCTTCGAGTTTCTGGGGACGGCCGGGGGCAGCCTTTCAGGTTATCCCTGGTTATTGGTGAGATATGGACTGGGCAGCGCCCTCTATACGGCCGGCCTCTCTTTCTTTCTGATGCCGGTGATCGATCGGTGGCTGAAGAGAAAAAAATCGTCCCGGCTCTCGGACATGTTGTGAATCGTCTTTGCGACCATACCAAATCACCGGGAGTTGAAGACCTTTGATTGAAAGGAGAGGATCCAGATGTCCCACCAGTGGGGCGGTCGGGATAAAGCCCTGTGGTTGATAATCCTTGGAATCTTGTCCATGTCGGTGCTGATGGTCCGGGCCGCCCAACTCCAGATCCTCCAGGCGGGTCATTACCGAAGACTCTCCATCAGCAACCGGGTGAAAGCTGTAGCGGTTCCGGCTCCCCGGGGCCGGGTGTTGGATCGCCGGGGCGAGGTCATCGCCGAGAGCCGTCCGGGATATGCATTAGTCCTGACCGGCACCCAGGACTGGCGTCGGTCGGTGGCCCGGGCCGCCCGGCTTTTGGGCTTCGACAGCCTGGCGGCGGCCCACACCATCCGGCAGCAGCGCAGCCTCTATCCCAAGGATCCGGTGAAATTATTGCGCGATCTATCGCCCCAGCAAGTGGCCTGTATCGAGGAGCACAGCGATGAACTACCCGGGCTCAGGATAGAGTACGAGGCCTTGAGGCACGCCCGTTTCGGCCCCCAGGGCAGCCACCTCCTGGGCTATGTCTCCGAGATCGGGCGACAGGAGCTAGAGCAAAAGAAAGATCAGGGCTATCGTTTCGGAGATGTCATCGGCAAATCCGGCCTGGAACGTTATTATGAGGAGACATTGCGGGGCCGCGACGGCTGGGAGTACTTGGAGGTGGACGCCCTGGGCCGCATTCTGGGGGCCGTATCCCAGATGCCGGAGCAACCGCCTCTGCCCGGGGCCGATATCTATCTGACCGTGGACTGGCGGCTGCAACTTTTTATGGAAAGCCTGTTCGAGCCGGACTGCACCGGCGCCGCCGTGGCCCTGGAGCCGGGCACGGGCCGGATTTTGGCCTTGGTCAGTCGTCCTAATTTTGATCCCAATCTCTTCGCCGGAGGCGTGAGCCTGGCCGACTGGACCAAGTTGTCCCGGGACCCCAAATTCCCCCTCTGGGACCGTGCCATCCGCAGCCTCTACCCGCCGGGGTCGACCTTCAAGATAGTCACCGCCCTGGCGGCCCTATCCGAATCCCTGGTGACCTCAGGCCAGCATCTGCGGCAGAGCTGCCGCGGCGGATTGACCATCGGCAACCGGTATTTCAAATGCTGGCGGCCGGGCGGCCACGGCAGCCTGGACCTGGAACAGGCCATCGTCCAATCGTGCGATGTCTATTTCTATCAGTTGGGGATGATGCTGGGGGTGGACAGGCTTAAAAAGTGGGCCGAGGTTTTGGGTCTGTCCCGGGCCAGCGGTGTGGATCTGCCCCAGGAGGTCGACGGCCTGGTGCCGGACCAGCAGTGGTACGAAAAAAGGCTGGGGCGGGGCAGAGTGAGCGCCGGCATTCCGGCCAACCTGGCTATAGGACAGGGCGAGGTCCTGGTCACGCCTCTGCAGATGGCCTGTCTGGCGGCCACCGTGGGCATGAGAGGATTGATGGCCCGGCCCCACCTGTTGCTCAAGGCCGTGGACCACCAGGGCCGCCTGGTGGCCGAGGAGAGGATCGACACCCTGCGCCTCTCCGCTATCTCCCAGGAACATTGGGAGGCGATGGTGCGGGCATTGGTGGGCGTGGTCAACCATCCCCAGGGCACGGGCCGGGCGGCCAGGATCGATGGCACCAACGTGGCCGGCAAGACCGGCACGGCCCAGAACCCGCACGGCCAGGACCACTCCTGGTTTGTGGCTCTGGCTCCGGCCGAGGATCCTGTGATCGCCATGGCAGCCATCGTGGAGAACGCTGGCCATGGTTCGGCCGTGGCCGCGCCGCTGGTGGGCAAGTCCCTAAGTTATTACCTCGATCTCCGGCATCAGGAGGACAGCCTTAAAACCATGGCCCAGAGATGAAATATTTTTGGAGCCTATCGGTCAGGGATTTCGACCGGCAGTTGTTCCTGGCCATGCTGTTGCTCTGCGCCATAGGCGTGGCCATGGTCTACAGCGCCAGCCAGGTGGACAATCCGCTTTTGGCCGGCCTCTGGCAGAAACAGGTGGTCTGGATAATCCTGGGCCTGTTGGCGGCGGCGGTGGCTGTATTCGTGCCCTTCCGTTATTTCCAGGCTCTGGCCTGGCCCCTATACTTCCTGGCTTTGGGATTGCTGATTTTGGTGCTGTTCGCTCCGGCCCAGGCTCGGGCCCACCGTTGGTTCAACTTCGGCTCCTTTCAACTGCAGCCCTCGGAGATGGCCAAGGTGGCCACGGTCTTCATAGTGGCCAGAACCCTGACCACCCGCAGCCTGGCGCGACACCCGATCCAGATGATCGTAGCCGTCTGCGGCCTGGTGCTGCTGCCCATGGCTTTAGTGCTGATCGAGCCTGATCTGGGGACCTCACTGGTGTTCCCGGTCTTCCTGTTGGGCATGCTGTTCTGGGCTCGGGTGCCAGTGAAGACCCTTTTCTTCATGCTGTCGCCGTTGCTCTCGGTGGTGGCCGTGGTCTCCATGCCCAGCTGGGTGGTCTTCATGGCTGTGTTGGCGGCCGCCTTCTGGCTGTTCAAGATCCGTTTTCGGGTGGCGGCCCCGCTATTCCTCATAAATACGGCCGTCGGCTGTCTGGCGCCCGTATTCTGGAACCATCTCAGAGAATACCAGCAGCGCCGGATACTGATCTTCATCAATCCCGGCCTGGACCCCAGGGGAGCCGGCTGGCATGTGCTGCAGTCCAAGATCGCCATCGGCTCGGGCGGACTCTGGGGCAAGGGCTTTCTGCAGGGCACCCAGAAGAACCTGTCTTTTCTGCCGGCCCAGCATACCGATTTCGTCTTCTCCACTTTGGGCGAGGAGTTCGGACTGCTGGGGGTGCTGGCGGTCCTGGCCATCTTCTCCTGGCTGATATATCGGGGGCTGGCTATCGCCCAGCAGGCCCGAAACGGTTTCGCCAGTCTGACCACTGTGGGCCTGATGTCCATCGTCTTCTTCCATGTGTTCTTGAACATAGGCATGACCCTGGGGCTGTTGCCGGTGACCGGCATCCCCTTGCCCTTCCTGAGTTACGGAGGCTCGTCCACCATCGCTATGATGACGATGGTCGGGATAGTCCTCAATGTGGGGCTGCGCCGCTATGAATATTGAGAGGATCCTATGTTTCCCACCATTCTGAAGATCGGGCCGGTGGCCCTGCACAGTTATGGTCTGATGCTGGCCCTGGCTTTCGTCCTGGGCATCGGGATGGTACGGAGAAGGGCGGCCGCCCTGGGGATCGCCCGGGAGACCATCTCCGATTTGGGGCTTTTGATACTGGCGGCGGCCGTGGTCGGCTCCAGGATGTTCTATGTGATCACCCACTGGGCCGATTATGCCTCCCAGCCTCTGTCGGCTTTGGCCGTATGGGACGGCGGGCTGACCTTCTACGGGGGCCTGCTGCTGGCCCTGCCGGTCAGTTGGTGGTATGTCCGGGCCAAGAGATTGCCCTTTTGGGAGCTGTCCGATCTGGCGGCGCCGGCCTTCGCCCTGGGGCTGGGCCTGGGTCGGATCGGCTGTTTCTTAAGCGGCTGTTGCTTCGGCAGGCCTACGGATCTGCCGTGGGCCGTGAAGTTCCCGCCGCACAGCTTTGCCGGCTATGTCTTCCATTGTCCCATCCACCCCACTCAGCTCTATGAGTCGGCCTTCGGCTTTGTTTCATTCCTGCTGCTTTCAAGGCTTTCCCGGCGAAAGCATTTCCCCCGGATCTTGATGTGCCTCTTCGTCGGACTCTATGGAGCCTGGAGGATCCTGGTGGATCGATGGCGCTATTATGAGACCACCCAGTACTGGGCCGGAGGGCTGACCAACAACCAGTGGATCAGCCTGGGGATGGTGGCCGCCGCCGTTTTGGGCGGAGCCGTGCTCTATAGCCGAAGCCGCCGCAGGGACAGCACGATCCATGTCCGGGGAAACAAAAACGGTTAGATTGACGTAATTTATCTATCAATGGTATAATAGAATCCATAGCCGGGCGGCTCAGGTCTCCCGGTAAATCGAAAAGGGGAGGACTCTCTTCAACCATGTTCAGATGGATCATTGCTCTCACCCTGTGCCTCTATGCTCTCGAGGCGGCGGCCCTGCCCATCGCCTCCATGCGAGTGGAGGGCAACCACCGCATAGACGATAATATCATCCTCAACGCCACTCTGCTCCTGGCCGGGGACGAGTACAGCCCCGGGGCCGTGTCCGAGGCGGTGAAAAAGGTATACGGCTTGGGATATTTCCGCGAGGTCTCAGCCCGGGCCGACAGCACGGAATACGGCATGGCCGTAGCTATTCTGGTCGTGGAGAAGCCCACGGTGGCCAGGGTGGAGGTGTTGGGCAATAAGAAAGTCAAGACCCAGGAGATTCTGGACAGCGTGGCGGTCAAGCCGGGCGATTTTCTAGACCAGAGGGCGGTCGCCCGCTCCCGCAGCTGGATTCGAAACCGCTATCTGGACAAGGGCTATGTCAATGTCTCGGTGCAGGACACTCTGATCGAATCCGGAGAGGCCTATGCTGTTCGCTTCATCATCGAGGAGGGACGCAAGGTCCGGGTGAAGCAGGTGTCCATCCAGGGCAACCAGGCTCTCAAGGACAAGCAGATTATAAAAGCCATGAAGACCAAGCCCCGGGGCTGGGGCACGGTGCTCAAGGTCATCCCTTGGTTCCGCAAGGGGGCCTTCTACCAGGATACCCTGGCTGCGGATCTGGCCCGGGTGACCCGGCTCTACCAGAACCACGGCTACATAGAGGCGGAGGTGGCCCTGGATTCGGTGTCCTACACCGCCTCCCAGGACCGGGTTATCGTCCATCTCTCGGTGGAGGAGGGACAGCGCTACCGGGTGGGCCGAATAGAATACCGCGGCAACGAGGAGATTGCTACCGCCCGGCTCAGCAGGTTCACCCTGCTCAAGCCCGGCCAGATCTACCGGGCCGACGACGCCGATAGGACACTGGAGAACCTCTACAATATCTACACCGAGGAGGGATACATCTACTGCCACATTCAGCCGTCCCAGGATCGGCACGACAGTCTGGTGGACATGGACTACAACATCACCGAGAACAACCAGGCCTTTGTCAACCGCGTACTGATCCAGGGCAACACCAAGACTAGGGACAAGGTCATCCGCCGGCAGTTGAAGATCCTGCCGGGCGACCTGTTCCGGCGCTCCCTGGTGATGCGCAGCCAGCGCGAGATCTTCACCCTGGGCTTCTTCGAGGATGTCCAGCTCAATTACCAGCCGGCCGACACCCTGGGCAACATCGACCTCATCTTCGAGGTCAAGGAGAAGAACGTGGGCCAGTTCCAGATCGGCACCACCTATGGGGCAGTGGACGGCCTGGCCGGGTTCGTCCAGATCGGTTGGCCCAATGTCATGGGCCGGGGACAGGCGGCCAACATCAAGACCGAGTTCAGCAAGCGGAAGTTCAACATCGACCTGGGGTTCACCGAGCCCTGGCTGTTCGACACTCCCACCTCGGTGGGATTCAACCTCTACCATACCGCCTACAACTACAGCAACTACGACGAAAAGAAAACCGGAGGCAGCATCCAGATAGGGCGGCCGGTGCCCTTCCTGGATTTCACCCGGGCCTACTGGTCGTATAAACTGGAGCGGATCCATATCTACAACCTTTCGGCCATCTATTCCCAATACCTCAAAGAGCAGGACTGGCCTAAGATCTCATCGACCACCGGCCTGACCCTGGTGCGCGACAGCCGGGACCGGCCCTTCAACGCCTCCAGGGGCACCCGGACCGTGGCCGGAAGCGAGTTCGCCGGTGGGATCTTGGGCGGTCAGGTGGACTATCAGAAATACTTCCTGGAGTACCGCATCTATCACCCCCTCTTCTGGAGACTGGTGGGCATGCTCCGCACCAAGGGGGGGCTGGTGGATGGTTATACCTCTCCCAGCTCGGTCCCGGTCTATGAGTACTTCTATGTGGGCGGGGTGGGCGACGACGGCATTCGGGGCTATCCGGACCGCGGGGTCAACCGCCAGGGCGGTCGCACCATGCTGGTGGGCAACCTGGAGATCAAGTACAGTTTCAGCCCCAGCGTCTATATCCTGGCCTTCGGCGATGCCGGCAACTCCTGGATGAGTTTCTCCGACCTGCGCCGCGCCTCCAAGGAGGATCTCTCCAAACTATTATACCGCGGGGTGGGCGGCGGCATCAGGCTGGAGGTTCCCATGTTGGGTATTCTGGGGCTGGATTATGGCTATGGATTCGACCGGGCTCGGGCTGGTCTCAAGGGAAAATCCGAGATCCACTTCCAATTGGGGACTACTTTCTAGCTGACGTCGGAACTTCAAGAGGTTTGAAAGGCTGGTGAGGTCTGGAGGTTGCAGAGGTATATAAATAGCGTCAAATAGAATGACGGTGGGAGCATGAATAGGTTTATGATATCGGCGGCGCTGTTGCTGCTCTGCGGGGCCGGATCCCTCTGGGGCCAGCGCATCGGCTATCTGGACACCAAGAAGGTGATGGAGCGCTACGGCGGCATGGCCGAGGTCAGACAGCAGATCAACCGGGCCATGGAGGCCTGGAACCGGGAGATCGCGGCCCGCAAACAGGCCATCGATTCACTGGAACGGGAGCTGGACGACCAGCAGTTGGTCCTGAGCAGCGAGAGGCGCAAACTGAAGCGCGAGGATATCAAGAAGAGACGCCAGGAGCTGGAGGCCCTGGTCAGGGAGATCTACGATCCCGGAGGCAGGGCCGAGCAGAGGAACCGGGAACTAACCCGGCCCCTGGTGGAGAAGATCGGCTCCATCGTCAAGAAGGTGGCCCTGGACAACAATCTGCAGATGGTCTTGGACTCCTCGGTGGGGGCGATCATCTATGCGGCCAAGGATCTGGACATCACCGATCTGGTCATCGAGGAACTGGACAAGTCCGAGGGCCGTCGCCTCAAAGCCATGGCCAGCCTGGCCCTCTTCCCCCTGTCCGACGCCGATCAGGAGGCCCGGAGGAAGCAGTATGCCCGGCAGTGCTACGATCTGCTGTGGTCGGCGATCGACCGCTCCCCGGCGGCCAAACCGCTGGCCAAGCGCGAGGTCGAGGAACTGCTCAAAGACAAGGGCCTGGCCAACCGTCCGGTGACCGAGGCCCGGGCCTATGAGCTGGCCAGGATACTCAATGCCGAATACCTGATCCAGGGCCAGGTGTCGGCCGACCCTCAGAGCGGAAGGATTACTATATCGGCCAAAATCTACCAGGCCGACCTGAAGACCCTGCTGCTGGAGGCCAGCGAGGAGGCCAACGGCGAAAGTGAGATGGCCAATGCGGTGGATAAATTAGCCGAGCGATTGCTGCAGAAGATCGGGGAACAGTGATGAAAGTCACTGCTTCACAGTTGGCCAGGGAACTGGGGGCCGAGCTGATGGGCCGGGATGTGGAGTTGACCGGAGTCTCCGGCCTGCGGGAGGCCAAGTCCGGCGACCTGTCGTTTCTGGCCAATCCCAAATATGCCGAATACCTGAAGACGACCGGCGCCTCCTGCGTCATAGTCCCCGCGGGGACTCCCACCGATCCCTCCAGGACCTACCTGGTCTCCGAGAACCCCTATCTCGTCTGGGCCAAGGCGGTCACCAGATTCGTCCAGTCGGCAGCCGACAAGCCAGTGCCCGGCATCCATCCCTCGGCCGTGGTCCACCCTGGGGCAAAGATAGATCCCTCGGCCGCCATCGGGGCTCAAACCGTAATCGAGGATAGGGCCGAGATCGGACCAGGGACCGTTGTCATGCCCTTGGTCTATATCGGGAGGAACGTCAAAATAGGCAAAGACTGTCTGATCTATTCTCAGGTCTCGTTGCGCGAGGACTGCGTGCTAGGCGACCGGGTCATACTGCACTGTGGAGTGGTGGTGGGCTCGGATGGATTCGGCTATGCTAAGGACGGGGCCAGTCAGTTCAAGATCCCCCAATTGGGTAATGTAATTATAGAGGACGATGTGGAACTGGGGGCCAATGTGACCGTGGACCGAGGCGCGGTCGGCCCCACCCGTATCGGACGGGGGACCAAGGTGGACAACCTGGTGCAGATCGCCCACAACGTGCAGATAGGACAGGACTGCGTCATCGTGGCCCAGTCGGGCATCGCCGGTTCCACCAAATTGGGCGACCGGGTGATAATGGCCGCCCAGTCCGGGGTGGTGGGGCATATCGAGATAGGAGAGGACTCGATCATAGGCGCCCAGTCCGGGGTGCCCAAGAGCCTGCCGCCCAAAAGCATCGTCTTCGGCTATCCGGCCCGGCACCACATGAAGGCCAAGCGCATCGAGGCGGTAGTGGACCGGCTGCCGGAGTATGCCAAGAGGATCCAGGAGTTGGAGAGGAAGGTGGCCGAGCTGGAGGGGAGGCTGGCTGGAGACCAGACCGCGGATTGACGCGGATGAACGCGGAGGGCTTTCATCCCCGGTAAATAGAAAAACTATATTGCAAAAAGCCCCGCCGAGCACTGAGCGGAGTCGAAGTGCGGCGGGGTTTTGCTGTTGACAAAAGTAGGCCGACCGGTTATAATTAGCATATGCCAATAATTAGGAGATGAACGCCATGCCCAGGCCGTGGAAATGCCGGCGGATAAGGTGCCACTCGGGATCGAGGTACTTCAAGCCCAGGGGCATCCCGATATCGCAGTTGGAGGAAGTCTTACTGGCCCCGGACGAGCTGGAGGCCGTGCGCCTGGCAGATCTGGAAGGCCTCTACCAGGAACAAGCGGCCGCCAGGATGGGGATATCACGGCAGACCTTCGGCAATATCATCGAGCGGGCGCATCGGAAAATATCCGAGGCCCTGGTGGGCTCCAAGGCGTTAAAGATCGAGAACGCAACAGCAGATCATATTAACTTTTCAGAAGAGGAGGAGGACAATGAAACTGTGCGTGCCGGCCATGGACAAACAGGGGCTGAAGTCGGCGGTGAGCCCTCATTTCGGAAGCGCGCCCTACTTCATCATCGTGGACACCGAAAGCGGCGCTGTCGACGAGGTGCCCAACCATAACCAGCATCATTCGCACGGCCTGTGCCATCCCTGGGCCTTGCTGCAGGGGCGGGGGATAGGCTCCCTGGTCTGCTCCGGCATCGGCGCTGGGGCCCTGGGTCGGATGAGGCAGGCCGGCATCAGAGTCTTCCGCGCGGAGGGGGGCACGGTGGGGGAGTTAGTGGAGAATTACAAAAACGGACGGCTGAAGGAGATGGCCCCGGACGGCGCCTGCGTACGGCACGGCTGCCACTGAAAGGCCACAGATCCGTCTGAAATAAAAGCCCCGTCGCACTCCGATTCCACTCAGCGTTCGACGAGGCTTTGCTTTTATCAACAGTCAAACAGGCGTGTTGGCATTTTCCCTTCACTACTTGTCGACTGGGGACAAACAATTATCCGGTCGTCTCGATACATCCGCGCAGCGAAAAATCTTAGCAAGCAATTTACCGGGGCCGGACGGATTAACCGACGACCGGACGCCGGCTTTTAAACAGCCTGCCGGGCGGGTCAGCATAACAACAAGACCGCCGGGCGTTATGCCCGGCGGTTACTTTTCATGGATTCCTGCTTCCTTGATGGGGAGAAGTCATCCCTCAGCCGGTAGGGCAGGTTGACTTTCTCGGGGTGACAGTAAGGGTCATAGCTTCTCCGGGTGGGCCATGGTCCCCTTGTCCAATTGCTGGAAGTTGTAGTCCTTGATCTGGCCGCCCAGGTCCTGGACCCGGTGGATATCGCAGGAGCGGGAGGGCACGTTGTCCTTGATATAGACTTCGGAACGTGGATTGGGGCAGGCCGGAGTGGCCAGAAGCCCGGATTCGCTGCAGATGGTGGCCTTGACGATATTGGACGGCATTTGGAAATTGGACACCGGCGTACCCTCGGTGGCCTTCTTCATGAACTCGGTCCAGATGGGCAGGGCCAGGCCGGCGCCGGTGGCCCCCTTGGCGATGGTCTTCTTCTGGTCGAAACCCACCCACACCCCGCAGACCAGGTCGGGGGTGAAGCCGATGAACCAGTTGTCGGTGTAGTCGTTGGTGGTGCCGGTCTTGCCCGCGGCGGGACGGGTAAAGCCGGCCATTCTGGCCGAGAAGGCAGTGCCGCCGTTGATGACGCTCTCCATCATATTGGTGGTGATGTAGGCGGTCTGCGGGGAGAGCACCTCCTCGGCAAAGGGTTTGTCCTCCTCCAGAACCCGTCCGTATTTATCCACCACCTTCAGGATCATCACCGGATCCACCCGGACTCCGCGGTTGGCCAGGACCCCGTAGGCCGAGACCATGTCGAACAGGGTGACGTCGGCCGAGCCTAAGGCCAGCGACAGCACGGCCGGCAGGGGGCTCTTGATGCCCATGCGGCGGGCATAGGAGATGACTGTGGTGGGCCCCAGCCTCTGGATGAGTTTGGCGGCCACCAGGTTCTTGGACAGGGCCAAGGCCTTGCGCAGACTGATGGGACCATCGAACTTGCCATCGTAGTTGCTGGGGTACCAGGGGTTGCCCGAGCCGTCGTCCTCGATGACGATGGGCGCGTCCACGAATACATCGCCCGGCGAGAATCCGTTGTCCATGGCCGCGGTGTAGACGAACGGTTTGAAGGCCGAGCCGGCCTGGCGTTTGGCCTGGACCGCCCGGTTGAACTTGCTGGCCAGATAGTCCCGGCCGCCGATCATGCAGAGGATATGGCCGGAGTGCGGGTCCATGGCCAGAAAGGCGCCCTGGAGATAGGGGGTCTTGGCGATGTCGGTCTCGCCCTTGGGCAACTTGAAGTCCCGCCTTTTTATCTTGAAATTAAACTGGTCCTCCATTTTGCACAGCCAGCCCTCGTAGACCTGATTGGCTATGCGCTGCCGCCTGAGGTCCAGGGTGCTGTAGACGACCATGGCCCCCTGATAGATGGCATTGGCGCCGTAGCGGGACTCCAGATATTTCCTTACCTCCTCCACGAAGTACGGGGCGTCGTTGAGCCTCAGCTCTTTGGGCTTAAGGCGCAGTGGTTCGTTCTTGGCCTTCTCCGCCTGTTCCCGGCTGAGGCACCCGGATTCGACCATGGCGTTCAGCACCGTGGCCCGGCGTTTGAGGCAGGCCTCGGGCTTGTCGTAGGGCGAGTAGACCGAAGGGCCTCGGGGCAGGCCGGCGATCATGGCCGCCTCGGCCAGGCTCAGGCTGTCCACCGGCTTGCCGAAGTACAGTTGGGAGGCGGTCTCGGCTCCGTAGGCGCCGTGGCCGTAGTAGATCTGGTTGAAGTAAAGCTCCAGGATCTGGTCTTTGGAGTACAGCCTTTCGATCTTGAGGGCCAGTACGGCCTCGGCCAATTTACGGGAGAGGGTGCGGTCCTGGGTCAGAAAGAGGTTGCGGGCCAGCTGCTGGGTGATGGTGGAGGCGCCACGCAGCCTTTTGCCGCGGAAGGCCCAGTCCTTGAAGGCGGCCAGATAACCGAACAGGTCTATGCCCCAGTGGCGGCGGAAGCCGCGGTCCTCGATGGCCAGGGTGGCGTCCACCAGCACTTTGGGGATGCGCGACAGAGGCACGATGATGCGGTGTTCCTCGGCGAACTCGTATATCAAGAGGCTGTCCCGATCGAAGACCTTGGTGCCCTGTTTCGGTCTGATGTCCTCCAGGGTCTTGGTGGAGGGCAGGCTGCGGCTGTAGAATGTGAGCACACCGGCGCCCAGCCCCGATACGAAGACTAGAACCAGGGCCAGCACCTTGAGCAGGGAGAGAAGACGGACAATTATCTTCTTGCCGGCGAGGCTCATGGAATTTTATACCCCATCCTTTCAAAGATAATTCTAACCCGAAAGCCTTCGATAGTCAAGAGCCGCTCGCCATGGCAGAAAGGGTCGGCAGGGGACTGGCCAGCGGGCCCGGGCCGGCATCAAAGCGATCGAGGACGCCTAGGAGCCGATGGACGATATTCGCCTGGGGAGATTATGGTTTCGACATTGACATGGCCTCGTCTTTTGCGGTATCATTATGTCCGATAGGGCGTTAACCAGCCAACGATGAAGCGGATCATAGTTTTCGAGGACAGCGGATATCGAGATCTCTATCCTCTGACCTATCTGCGGCCTTGTTTCCAACTGCGCTGCGGGGCCTTCAATTTGCCGGAGAGGCTGGGCCAGTACTCTGGAAGGACCCAGGTAGGCTATTGGGTGCAGGAGCATAGGGAGAAGGTGTTGGCCGCCTCGGGCCGAAACCATAGAGCCGACATCAAAGCCGTGGGCGCCGGCCCCATGGTTCTGGTGAACGCCCGGGCCTTGATACCTCCCAGCCTCTGGTCGCGCATCGCCAGGACGCCGCCCAACACCGCCTTCCTCCATCAGGGCCAATTGGTGGCGGCGGTGATCCAGGATGTGCTGCTCCATAGATTGCCAGGGGAGCGCCCCGAGCCCGACTGCCTGGGGGCATTGGTAGAACTCTGCCGTCCCCTAGAGATCAAGGAAGGCTTGGGTAAATATCTTTGGGACTGGGTGAACCAAAATTCCAGAATGATCGAGGAGGATGCCGCCCTCTTCGCGACCAAAAATTCGCGCCTCGGCCCTGGCGTTTTTCTGTTGGGCAAGAAGAGCCGTTTTATACTCGGCCCCCAGTCGGTGGTCGAGCCGGGGGTGGTCATCGATGTCCGCCAGGGTCCGGTGGTCTTGGGCTCCCGAACGGTGGTGCGCGGGCCCAGCCGTATCGAGGGACCCTGTTACCTGGGGCCCGACTGTCTGGTGGACGGAGCCAGGCTCAGGCCCGGGGTGTCTTTGGGCCGCGGCTGCCGCATATCGGGCGAGGTCGAGGAGTCAGTGTTTTTGGAATTCTCCAATAAACACCACGACGGTTTTCTGGGGCATTCCTATGTCGGCTCCTGGGTCAATCTGGGGGCCGGAACCTACAATTCCGACCTCAAGAACAATTACGCGGCGGTCTCGGTCTGGGTGGGCGGCCGAATGGTGGATACCGGCAGCCTCAAGGTCGGCTGTTTCATCGGCGACCATGTCAAGACGGCCATCGGCACCCTGATCTACACCGGAGCGGTCATCGGTCCGGGCTGCAACGTCTTCGGCGGAGTGGTGCGCAAGATGCTGCCTCCGTTCTCCTGGGGCTCCAGCCAGGGTTTTCGGGAGCATGCCCTCGACAAGATGATGGAGACGGCCCAGGCGGCCATGGCCCGACGCGGCCAGCGGCTGGGCCCGGAGCAGCGGGCCGCGCTGGAGCAAGTCTTCAAGGATACCCAATACCTTCGCGGCATAGATAAGGGAGGTGCGGTATGAAGGCGGTGATCATGGCCGGCGGCTTCGGCACCCGGCTGCGTCCCCTGACCCTGAACCTGCCCAAGCCCATGGCGCCGATGGTCAACCGGCCTATGATGGAGCACATCGTCAGGCTGCTGCTCAGCCACGGGGTCAAAGAGATGGTGGTGCTGTTGTTCCATCAGGCCGAGGCCATCAGCGGCTATTTCGGGGACGGGGGCAGGTTCGGGGCCAGCATCGAGTACATACGTCCCGAGGCCGACTATGGAACGGCCGGAGCGGTGGGCATGGCCCGGCACCTATTGACCGAGCCCTTCATGGTGATCTCCGGGGATCTGCTTACCGATTTCGACTTAAAAGCCGCCATGGAGTTCCACCGAGACCAACAGGCACTGGCCACCATCACCCTCACCCGGGTGGCCAATCCACTGGAGTACGGCATCGTCATCACCGAGCCCGACGGCCGCATCGTCCGCTTTCTGGAGAAGCCCACCTGGGGCCAGGTATTCTCGGACACCATCAACACCGGCATCTACTTCTTCCAGCCCCAGATCTTCGATCTCATACCCCACCAACAGAACTTCGATTTCTCCAAGGACCTCTATCCTTTGATGTTGGAGAAGAAATTGCCGCTCATGGGATACATCGCCTCGGGCTATTGGCGGGATGTGGGCAATATCGCCGAGTACCGCCAGGCCCACTGGGATGTGCTTAAAGGCCATGTCCGGATGGAGTTGGAGGGACGCCGCCTGAATCTCATAGGCAAGGATATCTGGGTGGGCGAGGGTTCAAATATCGAGGCCCATAACACCAATCTCACCGGCGCCGTCATTCTGGGGCGCCACGTAACCGTGGGGGCCGGCTGTCACCTGCACGATGTGGTCATCGGCGACAACTGTTGTCTGGGGCAGAACATCTTCATGGAACATACGGTGATGTGGTCCGACTGCCGGGTGGGGGACGGGGCCCGGATCAACGGCGCCATCGTCTGCCGCCAGGCCGAGATCGGCCCCGGGGCCGTGGTGGAGGAGAACGCCATTATCTCGGACCAGGCCCGCATTGGGGCCGGGGCCCAGGTGATGGCCAATGTCAAGATCTGGCCCCAGAAGGTGGTGGAGGACCAGGCGGTGCTGGGCACCAGCCTCATCTGGGGCGACCGCTGGCT
>FWPV01008378.1_pt1 | contig 18128 bp, 15 predicted proteins | sample 2228371 | NCBI WGS metagenome assembly FWPV01 (sample SAMEA103939776, study PRJEB20133) | metagenome
GTGAGATATCGATACCGCTATCTTGATTTGAGGCGGCTTACCGGGCCACGACAAAACCTCCTTCTTCGACACAAGTGTTTCTCTCTGATACGAGACTATCTTAACAAAGAGGGCTTCGTGGACATTGAAACCCCCTTCCTGACTACTAGTACTCCAGAAGGAGCGAGAGACTATCTTGTGCCTAGTCGAGTCAATCCGGGGGCTTTTTACGCACTCCCACAATCCCCTCAAATATTCAAGCAACTTCTTATGGTTGCAGGCTTCGAACGCTATTACCAGATTGTCCGGTGCTTCCGGGATGAGGACTTGAGGGCAGACAGGCAACCTGAATTCACACAGCTCGACATTGAAACTTCTTTCCTGGAGGAAGAAGAATTATTCGACATCATCGAGAAGATGATTCAAATTATATTCAGAGACCTGTTAGCTATTACATTGGAGCTCCCCTTCCCGAGAATTACGTATAAAGAAGCGATGGACAAGTATGGACTCGACAAACCTGATGTCAGATTTGGAATGCAATTGGCAGATGTGACAGAAGCTTTACGAGGATCTCAATTCGGCGTGTTTCGATCGGCTATAGACAACGGTGGCATTGTCAAAGCGCTCAAAGTGAGTGAAGGCGATCGGTTATCACGTAAGGATCTGGACGATCTAAAGGATTTCGCCCCTATTTATGGGGGAAAGGGAGTTGCGTACACCAGAATCCGTGACCATGGCGAGTGGCAATCTCCTATCGCCAAATTTCTGACCGTTGAAGAACGTATTGCCGTTAACGATTCGGTAGGGGCAAGAAAAGGGGACGTGATACTCTTCGCTGCCGACAATCCGCGGATAGTTAACGATGTCCTGGGAAATCTAAGGAACACACTTGGCGCAAAACTTCAAGAAATACCGGCAGGTACCTATTCTTTTGTTTGGGTTACGGATTTTCCTATGTTTGAATATGATGAGGACGAGCAGCGGTACCAGGCCATGCATCACCCGTTTACCTCGCCACGTGACGAAGACATTGATCTCATTGAAACCGACCCAAGTTCAGTAAGGGCACTTGCCTATGACTTAGTCCTAAATGGGACAGAGATAGGCGGAGGCAGCATGAGAATATACCGCAGCGATGTCCAAGAGAAGGTCTTTGCTGCTCTTGGTATAGACGAAACACAGGCGAGAGCAAAATTTGGCTTTTTACTAGAGGCTCTCAGGTATGGAGCCCCACCGCACGGGGGAATAGCTCTTGGGCTGGATAGGTTCCTTGCAATAATAACTGGATCAGAATCTATTAGAGACGTTATAGCGTTTCCCAAAACGCAAAAAGCGGTGTGCCTGCTCACTGGGGCTCCCACCGAAGTAACTAGAGAACAGCTCAGAGAATTGGGTATCAAGATAGTAAAGAGGAAATAAGGAGGTCGAGATGGCCAGCTGGGACCCAAAAAAAGGCGTTTTGTACCACGAGTATAACAAATTTAATAAAGAACGATTCCTCAGAGAGGTCGATAAGCCAAACCTTCTACGAAACATATTCCCATATACTGAGGTACCCAAGGTAGATTTTGATTTTGCAATCCTTCCCATTAATCCTGCCCGTAATTTTTTAATTACAGACACCACCTTTCGCGACGGACAGCAGGCTCGTCCCCCCTTTACTGTTGAACAAGTTTCTAAACTTTTCGACTTTCTGCACAAGATGGGCGGTCCTAGAGGAATAATTAGGCAATCAGAATTTTTTGTTTACACCAAGAAAGACCGTGAATGCCTAGAAGTATGTAGAGAGAAGAATTACCAGTATCCCATCATAACTGGATGGATCAGAGCCCAAAAAAAAGATCTGGCAAACATTCGAGCAGTGGGTCTTACAGAGACAGGCATATTGACCTCGGTTTCGGACTATCACATCTTCTTGAAGATGGGGCTAGACCGTCGTAAGGCAATGGATAAGTACCTAGATATGGTCAGGGCCACGCTAGAGAAAGGGATTATTCCTCGTTGTCACTTCGAAGATGTGACGAGGGCTGATATATATGGATTTTGCGTGCCACTGGCTCAAGCCCTAATGGAAATAAGGGAAGAATCAGGTACCGACATCAAAATACGTCTGTGCGATACTATGGGATTTGGGGTCACATATCCGGGCGCGGCCCTTCCACGCAGCGTCCCCAAACTAATCCGGGCCATGATAGATGATGCTAATGTTCCCGAAGACCTCCTGGAATGGCATGGTCACAACGATTTTCACAAAGGACTGGAAAATGCGGTAAGTGCATGGTTATACGGCTGCAGTTCGGTCAATGGAACATTATTGGGAATTGGCGAAAGAACGGGCAATACCCCCATAGAAGCGCTGATGATAGAATATATGTCCTTAAGGGGACAGTCAGATGGAATGAATACCCTAGCTATAACGGAAATGGCTGAATACTTTGAGAAGGAGTTAGGCCATGAAATACCGGACAATTATCCACTAGTAGGTCGCTCATTTAATACCACTAGTGCGGGAGTACACGTGGACGGGGTATTAAAGAACGAGGAGATATACAATATTTTTGATACAACAAAAATATTGGGCAGACCACCTCAAGTTAATATAACGGATAAATCAGGCTTGGCAGGTATCGCTCACTGGATAAACTCAAAAATCGATCTAGCCAAGGAAGAGAAAGTAGAAAAAAGCCATCCCGCTATTGCCAAGATATACGACATTATCACCGAACAATATGACAAAGGTCGGGTAACTGCCATGTCTGACAAGGAGATGATGGCTTTGGTCAAACGCTACCTGCCTGAGCTATTCATCTCCGATTGGGATCGCATGAAACTAATCGCTAGAGAAATGGCTTTCAAAATCGTAGAACATTTTACTACTACCCCACCCATGCGTTCAGGAAAGACGGAAAGCATGGAAAAGGCTATGACAGAGTTTATTTCAAAATATCCCTTCATCCAGTATTGCTACGTAGCCAACATGGAGGGGCGAAAAATCACTGCCAATATCACTGACATCACTGAGAAGGCAAAGTACCAAGAATTTAAGCCTAACGAAGATTTCTCAGATCGCTCCTGGTTCATCAAGCCAGTTAAGGACGGCAAAATCCATGTGGTCGGACCATTCCAGTCCCGTATCACGGGAGCTCTGTGCATCACGGTATCTGCCCCGCTAAGGGACAAGAAGGAAAAGATGATAGGAGTCTTTGGCGCTGACATAAGGCTTGAAGAACTACTTAAAGTAGAAAATGAACTTATGGAAGAACACGGGGTGGAATTTACAGCCAATGATATCCAAAAGTTGATGAAAAAATATGGTCTTTAGATGGATAATTTTATATAAACACCAAGAGAACAGTACTTAATTAACAATGAGCAACTAGAAGCGCAACGCTTAGCTTGTAAAGGAGGATAACCATCGCGTGCAGGACTAACTCCGCAAACCAAGACTGGGAGACCCTAATACAGTCGCGGCCGTCCCACGACTTAAATACTGCTTTTGGAAAATGAATGCGCATTTCCCGCATGCCTTGCTTGATCATTCCGACTAACTCCCATGACAAGTTTTCACTATGGGACATAAAAATACCGGGATATTTTCAAGTAAAGGGGGAAATCCAAGTATATTGATCTCGTACCATGTAGGCGACATTAGCAGTATTTCCCATTGCGATGATGTGCAAGCCAAAATCTCAGTCCTTGGGCTATAAAAAACGACTGTGTTCGGTCAACGTAAATACTCTAGCAAACCGATCCCTTCCGACAGAAATTTAGAAAACAGGTATCGAAACTGAACTAGACCTTCCCGCCAAGTCCCATTAAAAAAGTTGATTTGCTATTGAAATTTAGAGAATCATTATTGTTTGGAGAACACGAAAAGCTTAAGCACGCCAGGCAGCGCAGGTGTGGACAGGAAGAAGGTCAAGCCGAGATGAAAGAGCGCCTCCTCTCTCTAATTTATTTTACGTTCCCCTAGCTGCCCTTTTAATTTATCGAGTGCGAATCTTACGAATTGTTTTGCATAGGAGTTAATGCATTGTATATTATTAAAAGGCCTAAAAGTTATTTTGACATGGAACAGTTCCTGAGGGTCGGTTTCAATGGAGAGTCCGCGGGAGTCATTTCAAAGAGATACCGCCTTGCTGGAACAGCTCTTCCGTAAATTCGGCAGGTGGGGTAGGTTAGCTGTTTATCGGCACCGCTTCAACTTGGTGGGCAAAAGACTGCTATGGCGACTAGTAGTCGAGGGCACACGCGGGCTAAAACGTTTTATCGACATAATTGGTTCCATCGTCGGCATTTTAGCGCTATCCCCTGTATTTATATTGACAGCGTTGGCTATAAAACTGGAAGATGGAGGCCCCATATTGTTTGTGCAGGACAGAGTGGGAAAGTGGGGTAAGATCTTTCGCATGTACAAGTTTAGATCCATGGTGGTGGGCGCGGACGAACTTAAAGAAACCCTAAAAGACAAGAACGAAGCAGGAGAAGTGATGTTTAAGATAAGACGCGATCCGCGGGTCACCAGGGTGGGGCGCATCATTCGTAAACTTAGTATCGACGAACTTCCTCAGCTATTCAACGTATTAAAAGGAGACATGTCCCTTGTAGGGCCCAGGCCTCCACTTCCAAACGAGGCAGCCAAATATACGTTGCATGACAGAGGGAGACTTGAAGTCATTCCCGGTCTAACGGGCTTATGGCAGATAAAAGGGAGGAGCGATATCGATTTTCATGGTCAGGTCAGACTTGACCTACAATACATAGAGAGTCAATCCATAAAGGGAGACCTTATCCTGCTCCTGAAAACCATTCCAGCTGTTCTCAGTGGAAGAGGGGCGTATTAGTACGCTCAGCACCGGTGTCATATCAGAAGAAGCTTTCATGCGGCTTTCTAGGCTATTGGGCGTGTTGTAAGAAGATAAACGTTGTGTCCCTGGACATAGGTAATCCATAATCTTTTCCGACGTCCACTACATGATATTTTCAATGCCCTAGGCTAAACATGATGTTTTTTTGAAGCCAGAATTGGCCTAAATTAGGGTGGTCATGATTGTCGTATTGACATGTTTTCAAGATAGCAAGCCGTTTCTACCCCTGACTCACAACCGCCCTGTAGCCATGCTCCCCTTGATGAATGTTCCCATCATTCAGGCTCAGATAGAAAAATTTGTTGAAGCAGGGGTTTCTCGCTTTTTGGTAGTAGCTGTGGATTATCCTCTCCCTCTCCAGGAATTTCTCGGAGACGGTTCTAGGTGGGGAGCCTCCATCGAGGTAGTCGTACTCAAGGACCCTTACCCAAACTTCCCTTTGCTACATCGTCTTTCATTCAAATTAGAGGGAGAGTCTGCGCTGATAATGCCTGCAGAGCTTATACTTAATCTGGACGTGCCGGGTTTAATAACTTTTCAAAGTGTGGGGCAAGATGCCTACGTAAAGGTTTTTGCGCGACACACTTTAGATTTAGTGACAACGCCCAAAGCGCCGAAACCTACATTCAAGAAAAATCGCTTGGACACCCTTCTGGAAACAGGGATTATGGTAGCTCGTGCCGATGCCATACCCGAACAACAAGGAGCTTCCTATTTATACGACGGCAACCTCATAAAGATAGACTCACCCTTGGCTTTGTGGGCGGCAAACATGGCTGGTTTGGGCGGATTTTTCCAATCCATTGGAGGCCGGAGATTCACTTCCCCTGGTAAGGATTTATATATTGGGCATCACTTTAAGCGCGGAAAAGAAACGGAAATAGTAGCCCCTGTGCTTGTAGGACACCATGTACGGTTGAATCACAGAGCTGCTCTTTACGGATGGACCGTTATCGGAAACGGTGTATTTATAGACAATGGCGCGCACATTTCTCGAAGCGTCATAGTAGATCATACTTACATAGGACCTCAAACTGCGGTGGAGGAGGCCATTGTAGAAGGGAAGCACATATTCAATCTGGAAATAGGCCAGTGGGTTGAGGTAACAGACTCATTCATAATATCGGATATTCGAGATGGTCTGATAACTAATGTTCTACAAAGAGGTTTGTGGCGGGTGGTTGCAGCCTTCTTTTTGATCTTAGCCATGCCTGCTATCATTGCCGGGGGGGTTATAAGAAAAATACGCGGAAAACCTTTTTTCAGATTGCGCCGATTTCTCACAACAAAAGCATCCCTAGCGGATTCGCAAGCTAATAAACAACCAAGCGTGACGTGCATAAGCTTTGACAATTGGAATTCCTTGATAGGGCGACTCCCAGCTCTATTCAATGTTGTCTCTGGTCGGCTCAAGCTTGTCGGGGTTCGACCTCTTCAAAGCAAAGAGTCCCCCCTTTACCAAGAGGAGTGGACTGAGTTACGCGAGGATGCTCCGTGCGGTCTCTTTACACCTGTGGACGCAGAGAGAATAGGTGAAGACCAGGAAGAAGCCAAGATCGTTGCAGAAAACTATTACGCCGCAACAAGATCCGCGTTCACTGACTTGAAAATCTTCCTGCTCGGTGTCGTAAATCTGGCAATTTCGTCAGTGAAAACTCTCGTGAGGCCACTATGTGACAAAGAACAGAGAACTGCCCGAAAAAAATTGGAAAGCAGCTAATGTATGCTCTACGACATGCCTACTTTCTGATCGCTTAGTCCCATAACATGGCATAAGATATGATGCTATATGGCTAGATTTGGGAGAGGAGCGCAAACGAATGGAAGTGGAAAAGGTGAATGGCGTGACCATAGTACACGCGGATGAACGACTCGATGCGTCCGCAGCACCGAAGCTCAAAAATCTCATCAAAGAACTTGCGCAGGAATATGGGATAAAGCTGGTCGTCAATCTCGAGAAGACTCGTCTCATTGACAGTTCGGGCTGCGGTGAACTTGTGGCTGCGTTGAAAACAGTATTGAAGAATCATGGAGAAATGAAAATAGCTAATCCGAGTTCCCAGGTTTATGCGCTGCTTCAGTTGACTAGATTGCACAGAATTTTGGATATACATGAATCACTCGAAAACGCAGTCAAATCATTCCCGTGACGGATCTGGGCAACCGCATGTCCGGCGCCATCTGACCATAGGTTTTATGGCGGTCAAAGGGATTTCATTAGGCGGTGGCATAGAATCTGTCACCGAAAGACTCGGAAGCCGTTTGGTAGAGCGCGGGCACAGGGTAGTTGTCTTCTCAGCCTCTCAATTCGGGTCTAAAACAGGTATTTATAAAGGCATGGAGATACGGGTTTGCCCCTCTATTCTCCAAAAGCACCTGCATAAGATAACGCTCTTCAGCTCGGCCATGATACCCCTGGTGTTCAAGAGCTGTGGGCGCCGTCTTGTGGCAAAGTTTACAAAAGCCCACACAACCGATCGTGCTGAACTCGATATCCTACATATCCACGAATTTTCTCTATTTTCCTGGATCCCACGGCTGGTAGGGATTCCCACGATAGTTCAAATGCATGCCCTCCTGTGGAAACGTGCCAAATGGGGTCCAATGTCGCGCCTTTTCTTGCGGGTTAACGACTTTTCCCTAAGGATGTTCCCGTGCGCTGTCACCTGTGTATCAAAAACCATGAAAGCGTATTTTGAAAAAACGCTGGGTCGAGAAGTCATTTACATTCCAAACGGTGTTGAACCTCCTACGCCTAAGCCGCCCGACCAAATTAGAGCATTAGGTTTAAGCGGTAACGATTACATCCTTTTTGCAGCGAGGCTAGTCCCTGAAAAAGGTGCGCACTATCTTATCGAGGCCTTCAAAAAGGTAAACCCTCCCCTTAAACTAGTCATCGCAGGAGATGACCCTTTTGAAAAGGACTACATACGAAAACTTCACGAGCTTGCTAATAACAATGAACAGATCATTTTCGCGGGATACGTAACAGGAGACAAGTATCTGGAACTTATTACCAACGCATCTTTGTTTGTGCTACCGTCTGAGATTGAAGGCATGCCGGTAGCGCTTTTAGAGGCGATGAGTTACGGTAAGTGTTGCATCGTAAGTGATATACCCGAGAATGTTGAGGCTATGGCAGGAAACGGATTTGTCTTTAAAAACAAGTCTGCTGACGACCTTGCTGAAATGATTCGAAGGGCTGTAGAGGATAAGGAAACCGCTTCAATTATTGGCCAAAAGGCGCAAGAGTATGTATTAAGCGAATATTCCTGGGATAGGATAGTGGAATTGTATGAAGATTTTTATAGACGAGTCATCGACGAAAGCCGGTGCAAGCGTGACGCATTTTAACTCAACAGATAAAACACTTTAGTGAAAGACATTATCAATGAAGGTGCTATGGATAACACCTAAATTACCTTATCCACCCGAAAGCGGTGACAAGCTCAGACAGTTAAATCTAATCAAGCGATTGTCGCAGAATACAGAGATCAGCCTCGTGGCCTTTGTCATAAAAAGGGAGGAGGAGGAATATGCGTCTTACATTAGACGCTACTGCACGCATGTTCGAATATTCTATTCTCCAAACCGTTCCTATATCCGTAGATTTCTGGGCATGGCCACGCACTTGATACCCTATTATGCATGGAGGTATTACTCCAAGCGCGCTTTGGAATACATTCGCGAAGAATTGGTTAGATTTAGCCCTGATTTGATGCAGATAGAGCACACCTACATGGCAGAATATGCCCGGGCTCTACCTGATAGAGTGAGGCCTCCAGGTATCTTGACCAAACACAATATAGACGCAGACCTTGCCTACCAGAGTTGGCGTCTTGCAGGTTCTTCAATTAGCAAGATGTTTTGGTGGCTTGAATGGAAGAAGATGTCTCGATACGAACCCAAGGTGGATAAATCTATGTCCGCCCTCATTGTCATGTCCAACCAAGACAAGTTACGGCTATCACAATACGAATTGGACCTTCCTCTGATAAAAGTGGTCGAGAATGGCGTTGATACATCCCTGCTCAAGCCACTGTCTCCAAATGATGATCCCGTCATGATATTCGTAGGCGCCTTTGATTACCTGCCTAATCAGGATGCAGCCCTGTGGTTTTGCAATAGCATTCTGCCCATCATCAGGAGTTTTCATGTCAATGCCAAAGTACTTTTGGTCGGAAGGAATCCTTCTCCCGCTGTAACTAAGCTTATTTCCGAGGCCGTGGAGGTTCATGCAGACGTGCCTGATGTTATGCCTTACTACCAAAGATCTGCAGTGGCAGTAGTGCCTCTGAGAGCCGGCAGTGGTAGCAGACTAAAGATTCTTGAGGCCATGGCACTGGGACGTCCCGTAATATCAACACAAAAAGGGGCTGAAGGGTTGGATCTGGAGCCTGGCAAAGATTATCTTCAAGCCGAAGAGCCTGCATCCTTTGCGGCCGCTGTCGCGTCTCTAATGCGCGATCGTGGTCTTTACCGCATCATAGCAGATCATGCCAGGAGGACGGTCGAAACCAAATATGATTGGAATATAGCCGCCCAAAAGATGACACAACTTTACCAGCAGGTATCACGTGAAGGTAAGTATCATTAATTTTTACGGTAAAGGAGGTATGCTCTATTACTCCGTGGAACTGGCCAATGCAATGGCCTCAAAGTGTAAGGTAACGTTAGTCCTGCCTGGAAAACAGGAGCAATATTACAGAAACATAGACGACAAAGTACAGCTTGTCCAAGTCGAAGTCCCCGAAGATTTCACTCGCAGGAACATCCTAAAGATCCCAGTGTTTGCGTCATTCTATCCCCTGCTGGTCAAGCGAATCCAGGAGCAAGGGGCCGACATCATACACTTTACCAACGAGAACATCTGGCTGTTAGGATTGCTGCCATTCTTGGGCAAGAGACGACTCGTATGGACCTTACATGATCCGATACCACATCTAGGAGACAGCCTTAGAAAGAAAATAAGCACAAAAATTCTTGGCAGACGAAGCGCTCGCATCTTCGTGCATTACCAATACAATCTATCTGTGGCCGCGCAGAACGGTTTCGATATAGAAAAGCTAGTAGTTATTCCCCATGGAAACTACGCCTTCTACGAGAAATATCTAAAAGATGGCATTCCTCAGCGCCGAATGTTTCTGTTTTGGGGACGGATAAGACCGTACAAAGGTATCGAGACCCTCATTAAAGCCACAGATTACCTGCCCCAAGATGTCGAAATCGTCATAGCTGGCGAAGGCGCCAATCAATATGAGAGTGCAACCAGATACGATGCGCGGATCGTATTGATTGACAAGTTTCTCACCGACGAAGAGATTGCCGAACTTTGCCAACAATGTCTGGCTGTAGTTATCCCGTATGTTGAGGCTACGCAATCAGGGATTGTACCAGTGGCTTACGCGTGTTCCCGACCTATAATCACAACCAAAGTTGGTGCCCTCCCCGAACAAGTAGAAGATGAAAAGACTGGTTTGCTAGTCGAACCTCATCAGCCCAATGAATTGGCAAATGCAATGATCAAAATCCTTGAAGACCCCGAATGGGCTCGCTCCCTGGGAGCTGCCGGCTATCTGAAAAGCCACACTGATATGAGCTGGGACAAAGTAGCCACAACAGTATATTCTGTCTATAAGGAGCTAGTCGGTCTTGATTTTGAGTCCGCAGACTAGTATTTTGCAACTAGTTCGGCTATACTGGGTGCAAGTGCTAGAGTGTACGAATTACAAATGAGTGTCAGTACTTTGATAATGGGCAAACGGAGCCGCTAAGCAGCAAGGAAGCTTACCACTGTTCGAGGTTAGCTCCATATCAGGCGTCGGTTTATTGCATGACAATAATTACCAATACGGACCACACCCTTCCGGATGTTGTGCAAAGCAGCTTTCGTGGGGCTTTTTTATCAAGGGTATGGCGCAGAAGACAGAACAAGAACACATCCTGGTTTTAATGAAGCGGGCGCCCGTAGCTCAGTTGGATAGAGCAACGGACTTCTAATCCGTAGGTCACAGGTTCGAATCCTGTCGGGCGTGCCAAAAAAAGACAAAACATTGTCATTTTTGCGCACACCATAAAAATGCTTGGGTATGACTTAGGGATAACGCCCCTGCCGGTTATTGAGAACCATCCATTGCCGGATGGCTCAAAGCGGTTCTCGAAATTAAACGCGAAATCCGTTCATGCATGTGCCAGTGATTTCCGGTAAACCGGAAATCGAAGAGAACGGATCGGAGATCGATTCCGATCGAAACTTAGAGAACACGTATAAACAGTGAATTTCAAGCACGGTTTAGAGGGGCATTCCGACGTAAGGGGGGGAATTTAGAAAGAAGGGGCCCTGATCAAGTCTTAGTATTTCCCACATCTCCATGACACACCGTAGTCCAGCAACCCAGGTTCCGTATAAGAATAAGGATCAATTCGCGGATCACAATAATAAGTGTTTTTCATAGCGGAGACGCGCGTGTCTATTTCGCAATCTCAGGCTTCACTAGATTGAAGATGTACTGATCTGTCACGGCACATCACGCTAATAAGTGGCCAATCTGGCAGAATTAGAGAGCACATGTGCAAGGTCGGAGATCGCGCAATAGATAGTATTGACGCAGGGATAAAAGGTGGTATGAAACCGGTTGATAATGGTACCTAGAATGAATATCCCCTTGGTCATATCGGGAGATCCTTCAAACGAATCTACTGAAAAGGATTCTGGTGTGATGAACAAACACGTAACTTTGGATTCACTGTTTAGTGATGGCCTGATTCATCTTCACAGGGGCGCATTGTGCGATCGTCAGCTGGAGCCTAAGCCGGCGTATTTCTCATTTTCTAACATCGAAGGCATGCTCCTCGGCGTAGCCATAGGTGACTCGCTTGGAAATTCAACCGAAAGTATGTTCCCGTCGAAACGGGCTACTTTATACGGTGAAATTACAGATTACCTATCAACGGATTTTTCATCAGAGCCTAAAGGGTTTCCCTCTGACGATACCCAACTCACTTTCTGGACTTTAGAGGAACTGCTCCAAAACGATGGTCTGAATCCCGAGGAGCTCGCAGCACGGTTTGCCGGGGAGAGAATCTATGGGATCGGCTCCACCGTGAAACGGTTTATTTCCAACTTCAAGGCTGGTAATCCTTGGGAACAATGCGGTCCCGATTCGGCAGGCAACGGTTCACTAATGAGGATCTCTCCGGTCATACTTCCATACCTGAAAAGGGGCGGGTCTGGAGCGATGGCGGATACAGCTCTCTGCGCCATGATAACCCACAATAACGATCTCTCTATATCGGCTTGTCTTCTCCATAATTACATTCTGTGGCAATTACTCGACATGACGGCCAATCCTGATGCTGAATGGTGGATCTCCCAGATCGATAATGCGAAGGACCTCATGACCGGCCGTAAGTATAGTGTTCGTGGTGGAATAAATGCTGAAATGGCCGTACAGCCATGGGGCTATATCCAAGGCATGCTCAGGTTGGCTCTGGATGAAAACTGGTCTGTACGTAAGGCATGCGACACCTGGTGGTCTGGTGCATATCTTCTGGAAACGATCCCGTGTGTTTTCTACATTATGATGATGCATGGACATGAACCTGAGACGGCAATAATAAGAGCGGTCAACGACACCAAAGACAATGATACCATCGCCTCTATCGTAGGCTCATTGGTCGGGGCTCTCTACGGAAAAGATGCTTTTCCAAGAAGATGGATTGAAGGCCTCACTGGACGAACCCGTTCCGACGACGATGGGAGAGTCTTTGAGCTAATAAGGATGTCTCGGGAAAAATGGTGGTCTTGAGGCTGCCTTTTGTTAGCACCGGTCAGCCGGGCAATTAGAGTATAGTTTATGGGTTGAAACAATTGTCAAGCGTGGGCAAGAGGCTTGGGAAAGGTAGATTCTTGATTCCTTGACGCATGAGTGCTAAATTCTCGTTCATCACGATATCCTCCAAGGAGTTGGTTATGGACATTAATTTCGTGAGAACAACGTGTCCGTACTGCGGGTGCGGCTGCGAGTTTCTCCTTGAGACCATAAATGGCCGAATCGTTCAAACAATACCATCAAAAAGCAATCCCATGAACGCAGGAAAGCTTTGTATTAAAGGCTGGAATGCTCACGAATTTGTCCATAGTCCCAAGAGACTGACGAAACCGCTTTTGCGCAAGAATGGCGTGTTGGAAGAGGTTTCATGGGATGAGGCGCTTGATTTTGCAGCGACTCGGCTACGAGAGATAAAGGAGGCACATGGAGGGGACGCCCTGGCCTTTCTCACATCAGCCAAGTGCACAAATGAAGAAAACTACCTATTGCAAAAATTTTGTCGGGTGGGATTTGGAACCAACAATATAGACCATTGCGCACGTCTTTGACACTCCTCTACGGTGGCAGGTCTTGCCGCCGCGTTTGGGAGTGGCGCAATGACGAACTCGATTGCAGAGATAGAAGACGCGAAATGTGTCTTTATCATTGGTTCGAACACGACGGTTGCACACCCGCTAGTTGCGTACCGCGTATATCGTGCAAAATCCAAAGGGGCAAAGATAATTGTCGCTGATCCGCGCAAGATACACATAACCGGGGTAGCTGACATTCATATACGCCATAACCTCGGTTCTGATGTGGCCTTGCTCAACGGCATAATGCACGTAATTATTGCCGAAGGCCTCCATGACAAAGAATACATCCAAGACCGCACAGAGAACTTTGAAGCACTGGAAGCGGTAGTGAGAGAATATACACCGGAGAGGGCATCAGAGATATGTGGTGTCTCAGCTGAAGAAATAAGGAATGTTGCTCGTATTTACGCCACTGCAGAGACATCCACTACACTTTACACCATGGGAATAACCCAGCATTCACATGGCGTGGACAATGTCAAATGTCTGGCAAATTTGGCTATGCTCACCGGCAATGTGGGAAAGCCGTCCACCGGAGTAAATCCCTTGCGGGGACAAAACAATGTGCAAGGGGCCTGCGACATGGGGGGCCTACCGAATGTGTATCCTGCGTACCAAGCAGTAACTGACGAAAACAACCGCACCAAATTCCAAGATTATTGGCAGGCTCAGCTATCTCCTAAAGTCGGCTATACCATTATGGAAATGATGCATGGGCTGGAGGACGGATCGGTCAAAGGAATGCTCATACTAGGCGAAAATCCTATAGGGAGTGATCCAGACACCAATCACGTACGACACGCCTTGAAGCAGGCGGAACTGCTTGTGGTTATTGACATATTTAAGACTGAGACAGCGGAATTGGCCCACGTTGTGTTGCCAGGAGTGTCTTTTGCTGAAAAAGATGGCACCTTTACGAACACAGAGCGAAAAGTACTTCGTGTTCGTAAGGCTGTGGAGCCGGAGGGCGACGCTCGGCCAGATTGGCAAATAATATGTGAACTTTCCACCCGTTTCGGCCTCCCGATGTCTTACGAGTCGCCTGAAGCAATATTTAAAGAGATAACCCGAGTAACCCCAAGTTACGCGGGGCTGAGTTACGAACGACTCGAGGGCGGTGGCATACCTTGGCCCTGTCCCTCAGAAGATCACCCAGGGACCCCAGTGCTTCACAAAGAGCGGTTCACCAGAGGGAGAGGTTTATTCCACGCCATTGAATACCGACCTCCTGATGAGTTGGTGGACGACGAATTCCCTCTGCAGCTCACAACCGGTAGGTTTTTTCCACATTACCATACCGGCACCATGACTAGGAATTCACCATCACTCCACGATGAGATGCCGGAGGGATACGTCGAGATCAACCCCTTGGACGCGGATCGCCTTGGTATTAAAACTGGAGAATTTGCAAAGATAGTGTCCCGCCGGGGAGAAGTGATTGCCAAAATGGTGGCCACGGACACGGTGGATGTAGGTACCATATTTATGAGCTTCCATTTCCTAGAAAGCAACGCAAACGTATTGACCAATCCGGCGCTGGACCCGATATGCAAAATACCAGAATACAAGGTTTGTGCAGTACGCGTAGAGAGGCTCAACGGACAAAAAACCAACAAGGCCGCAGCAGGTGCGTGATTTGAATGCCCGTGCCCATGGTCAGTACAGCCGTATGCACATGGATGCCTAATTACGGCAGTGTGCTATATTATAGTGTTTTTACCCTTTATACCGGTTTTAGAAACCAAAGGCCAATGGGGTGCATGCTTCGACCGGTAATCACCACGGACTCCCATAGCCAGGGTTCGCCACTTGAGTTAGAAACAGCGGGAGATCTTCAGGTAAAAGTGTGACTCTTGGACGATGGCCTCAGCGCAACTTGTATTACATAGACGAGTTTTTGTCATTGCGCGGAGGCGCAAGCCGACGTATCAGTGTCAGTTTCTGGAACATGAAGATGACCTAGCCGTTTAGTTCGGATCCAGTATAGAGAGCGCTCAAGTCAACCAAAAATTTATTAAAATCCCTTATTGTTGGAAAGGCCTAGGGCTTTGTTAGACCTACTTGCTTAGCAAATTCAGGGTGTATCGGATAGCCTAATTCTTTGGCCTTTAAAAGATGATCTTTGCTAGCCTCAATATTGCCTTCATGGAACAATGACACCGCAAGATTATTGTGGGCAAGTGCCGATTTAGGGTCTATCTCTACTGCTTTGGTGTTATGTTCTACGCTTTTCGCTATTTCTCCCATGGCTAGATACGCGTTGCCTAGGTTTATGTGGGCTACGAAGGCATTTGGATTTATATCCAAGGCCCTATGGAAACTCTGAATAGCCTGATCTGGGATGCCCTTGTGCATGAAGGCAATACCAATGTTAATACACGCTTCCAATATATTAGGACGGAATTCTAAGGCCTTTAGGCTATGCTCAATGCACCCGTCGTAGTCGCCCTGTTGCAGCATTATCCCAGCTAGGTTGACACGGGCTTCTAGGAGCCCAGGCTTTAGCTTGATCGCAATCTTGAATTCTGCCATGGCACTATCCCATTGACCTCTTTCGGCCAAGGCGATACCAAGGTTGTAATGGGCGTTGGCAGAATGGGGCATTGATTTAACTAGCTGCTCTAGTCTTCCGAGTAGTTCCTCATCTACGACTGTATCTTTTTTACCCGTAAGGGTTTGTTGCACCATCGTCCCTCCTTAAGGCAGGCATATAGGCCCCAATTTAAAACTACCACCTGGATGACTGTACTCGCTCAGATTTCCAAACGTTAGGACCTTCGTGATCTGGTACCGTTATTTGGCTGTTATTTTCTGGCGATCAGCCCCCTTTATCCTTCAGCGCTAAAAAAGGAATACAGTCTTTTCACCGATTTCCGGAGCGAGTATAGTCCGTCGCTCCACGGCGGTCAAGATAGCGTGACACCGACACGAAGTCCCAATTATACTAGTCCCTGCTTCTATGGCATCGATGCAGTTGAAGAAATCTCTAGCCTGATACCCTCCTATTCCAGGGCAGAGCTGCCTACTTATAAGGATAAGGACGCGACTGCCAGGAACCTCCAGCTCTTTTAACACCATATAAAGAGGTTTCCTCTCTTCACCGGTTACGGTGCAAGCGGTACCCTCTTCGCAGTCGTCAGGGCAGACGAAATCAGCGTAGCTGCAGCAGATCGTCGAGTTGTCAAGCTTGAATGCGTTGGGCAGCAAGCTGCCGAGAAAACCGGGTAAGGGTGCTAGGCGACAGCCACAAAATATGCCTAAAGCGATTCTTGCTAGGAGATGAAAAGGAACCGTAGGTATTATCCATGAATTGGAGTGGCAGAGAAGCTCTCTTTTTTCCACGAGGTATGAGAGCGAGTCCTGAAGGACTGTTTCTATGTAGCCGATTTGGTGGGCCTCCGCCACCTTACGCGGGTCAATATCTATGGCGGTAATTTTATTGGAAGGGCGTATCTTCCTCAAACGATCCAATGCCAATTGTCCGAATTTCCCGCATCCCACTATGATGAATTCCATATCACAAGCGTCCAATAACAACACGATCTTTTGCTGTGAGGTCTTTCTGCACCAAGACCTCTTTGCAAGAGGTAAAGGTCTGTATAATTTCCTTAACTGCCGGAGCTTGGCTCTCCCCGACCTCCAAGACCATTATACCGTCTTGTTTCAGATAAGAGGCCACCTCCTTGACGATCCTCCTGATGACCTCAAGTCCGTCTTTGCCCCCGTCAAGTGCCGTCAGTGGCTCAAAATATTTTATTTCGGGTTCCAAAGTGGCCAGGTCTGAGGTAGGTATATAAGGTGGATTAGAGCAGATTACATGAAACTGGGGCTCTGGTCGCAGTGCTTCAAATAGGTCTGATGCTAAAAGTGATATCCGAGACGCCACGCCCCCCTTAATAGCGTTTTCTTTTGTAAGCCTAAGTGCAAGTTCAGATATGTCAGTCCCAACTAACGTGGCACGCTCATTTTCCCTAAGAATGGAAACGGACACGGCGCCGCTGCCCACACCTAGCTCCAAAATCCGGGGATTCTCTAAGGCTGATATCGCTCTCTTGACGCATTCCACGAGGATTTCGGTATCAGGCCGAGGAATGAGGACACCCGGCACCACTTTGAAAGTAAAGGACCAAAACTCCTTTTCTCCTGTAATGAGGGCAACAGGTTCTCTCCTAGCCCTGCGGCGTACAGCCTCACGGTATTTGGTCCTCTCATATCCCTCGGTAGGACGATCCATGTTTAGATAGAGATACAGCCGATCCACTCCAAGTGTATTGGCCAACAGCACTTCAGCATCTAGACGGGGAGTTCTCAGACCTATCTTCGTAAAATACGCCGTGGTCCATTCCAACAAGGACTTTATAGTCCAACTCTTTCCCCTAGACCGCTTTTCATGTACCTTATTTTCTCTTAACATCTAATTCTGATCCCGCAGGTGCCCTTCCCCAAAGTTAGATACAGCATACACAATCCTAATGATATTTGGAAAGATAGAACCAAACGCAACTACACAGGCAATATAGTTAGGGCAAAGAGATAGTCCGGCGGACTCTTTTTGGGAACCCGATGCACAGAGTGGTGTCTGTTATAAGTACATAGCTTCCTACCCCTGCGAAATCCTGGAGACAATCCAGGGTTTCCCCCTCCCACAATGATAGGCATTTGGGGGCGATACCCGCCCCCGTGCCCTTACCTACTAAGAGTTCGTGTGGAAGACGATAGTAAGGAGTGACTCTGAAAGTAACTTGACTCCAGAGTCTAAGGTTCCTGCCTATTTAGTTTATAGGACCGTATAAGGCATGGGTTGAGGTTCAGGCCTGGGGTGTACGGGTGTCACGGGTTCAACGGGTAGGGGGCGGGGTTCAGGCTTGGGA
>FWPV01008379.1_pt1 | contig 18127 bp, 12 predicted proteins | sample 2228371 | NCBI WGS metagenome assembly FWPV01 (sample SAMEA103939776, study PRJEB20133) | metagenome
GTACCTTGACCTCCTGCTATTCGGATGGGGTGTATTTTACCCTAAAAACTTTTGAAACCGTCGTCTAGTACGGCATTCCTGTCTGCAGATGACATAAGCGATGCTCTCCACCCAAAATGGCAATTTCGGTGGGCGGTTAATATATTCATCTCACCGTTAAAAGACTATGGTCAAAAGATTGTTCTCGCGCATCTCCTGGCGCCACATTTGGCTAGGCGCATCAACCTTACTGCTGGTCGTCCTGGCGATAGTAGCGGCGCTACGGATGTCGCAGCCCCCTGGGCTAACCTGGGAAAAGCAGCCGTATGGCCCATTGCGCGCCATCGTGTGGGCCGTTACGGTAGCGCCGGAAGATGCTGAAACGCTCTATGTGGGCGTCTACGGAAGCGGCGTCTACAAGAGTACCGATGGCGGAAAGCAGTGGACTCCCCAGAACGACGGCTTGGCAATCCCACAACTCACCGCCGGCGGCGTGAACTATGCACTGAATATCCAGGACTTCCTGATTCGACGTGCCGCGCCGCAGACGCTTTACGTGGCAACCTGGGGTGGGGATGGCATCTACCGGAGCGACAACGGTGGCCAGAACTGGCAGCGCGAGATCATCAATGTATGGGACACCGGTGACTTCGCTCTGACGGAGGGCAGCGTGCAGGTGAGAACTCTCCTGGAGACCGAGGACGCCCTTTTTGCCGGAACGGCCGCCGGCGTTTTCAGCATCACGGCGCCTTATAGCGGGGATTGGTATCCGACCCCACTGAAAGGCTCGGATTTATACGTGACCGCCCTGCTGGCCCATCCTACCCAGAAGAGAATCCTGTATGCCGCGACGCTCGGCCATGGGATTTACAAGAGCTTAGATGGTGGCCAGACCTGGATTCAACAGCGGCTGAATCCGGAACACGCTGCCGCCCAAAAGGTCAACGCCCTGCTCTTTGCTCCTGACACGGCGGAGGTCATGGTTGCCGGAACATTCGGTGATGGCGTATACCGCAGTGTGGACGCCGGCGAACATTGGGAGACCTGGTCGGAGGGATTGCCCGCCCAGGCCAAAGTCTGGTCGCTGGCGTATGCGCCCGACGGTACCCTTTTTGCCGGACTTCGCCAGGGTGGTACGTATACCCGTACTGCCTCAACACCCTGGCAGAAGCTGGCGACTTTTCCCTATGGGGCGTTGGCTTTAGAGCCCGATCCGACCACCGGCGCCATGATCATCGGAACCTGGGGGGCAGGAATCTATCGCAGCAGTCCGGCAACTGCCTTTCAAGAATGGCAGAATCTCAACATCCCTGCGAAACACTTGAGATTGACCTCGGCGGTGTACGGCGGAGGACGCTTGTATGTCGGCACCGAGAGTGATGGAGTGTACGCGAGTTCGGATCACGGCATCACGTGGGAACGGTTGGGGGAAGGACTGGTCGGCGTCTCGCTCGGGGCGCAAGCTCTGGCGTTCAACCCGGCCGGCACGACACTCTATCTAGGCACCGCCGAGGGCCTCTTGATGAAATCCGTGGATGCCACGGCATGGACTTCGGTAACCACGCCCGTGACCGACACTTTTTCGATCATTGCCTTGAGTGTGGCGTCCGATGCTCAGAACAACGATGAGGTCTACGTGGGGACTGCGGCGCAGGGATTATGGCGTTACATGCCAGCGAGCGGCCGCTGGAGCGGGCCACAAGCCTTCCGCTACCGCACCGAAGAAAAAGTTATAGCGTATGTGCCGTCTATTTTGACGACGGAGGGGCAAGTCTATGTCAGTGTTTGGGGATCGGGGGTGCACAAATCAACCCCCTTTGGCGCTTGGCCGCCCCTGCAACTTGCCCCCAAGTACATCGAAAACTTGATGTTGGCCCGCAAAGCCTGGTTCCAGTGGGGAGGCCGCTGTTTCTATGCGCAAACCGAGCAAGGACTTTATCGCAGCCGTGATGGTGAAACCTGGTCACTGCTCTACCCTGGCTTGACCGATGCTGTCACGTTCGATCCCCAACATCCTCAAGTCATTTATGCCGGCCTCACCAATAAACTCGCCGGCGTGCAGACAACCGACGCTATCACCGCAACGGCTATGTTTGTCGGTTTGGGGGATGGCGAAGATCTGCATGGTATGGCCGACGTGCTGCCTCAGGAGGCCGGCAGTATTAGGCAACTCTTGCGCGCGCCTGAGGACGACGGACCTGTTTTTGCTCTAACAACGAATGGCGGTTTGTACCGTGGGCAGATCACGCTCCCCTGGTTAGGGCGTGAGGTCGCGGTATGGGGTGGATTCATCGCGCTGGCTTACTTCCTTCTGGCGTTGATCCCTTATGGCTATCTGACCCTTATCGCAACCTATGCCCTGGAACGGCGAACTGCGGCGGATTTGCTCTTGCGACATTTTCCCTTGCTGCTCCGGCTGCGGCGCCCGCGATTCCAGAACCGCCTCCAGACGCTGACCAAGCTCATCCTGGCGCTGGTTGCCGAGCCGCAGTTCGAACTCACCGACGCTTGGGATCACTTGGACCGGGCCGGCATTATCGTCTCGCGCCTGGCGTTGATTGAAGCCCTCGAACAATTGGTCAAGTGCCATATCCTGGAAGAGCGCGACGGAAAATATCGCTATGTCGCGCGCGGTGTTCCGCAGGTGGCAGTGCGCGAATTTGCGCCTCACATCGCCGAACTCAGCGAGGAAGCACGATACGAGAACCGGCTTTTGACGGATGTGGCGAATTTCTTTGAGGCCGCCGATTTCGATGTGCGTCTGGGCGCCCCCAAAAATTTGACCGGCTTTGTTTTGCGTCCACGCCGGCTTTTATATCGTGATTACCGCCAGCTTTATGTCCGTCTCAAGACCCGCACGCCGTTGACGGCCGACGAAGTGCGCGCCAGTTGTGCCGAGATAGGGGAGAGCGCGCGCAAAATTCAACCGGAGATCTCACATCCCTTGCCGGTCGTTTTCTTCGTCGTTGATATGCTGCCGGAGAGCGAGGCCTTCCGCCAACTTCATCTGGAATCTGCGCGGGTGCAAGCTCTGCTGTTGAGTGTTGCCGCCATCCGCCGGGCGCAACGTGATCACTCCGAACAGCGCGAAGTGGATTGGCGCGTGCAACATTCCCGCGCCCCCGCTGACTTTTTCGACATCCGCACGCCGGTGATTGACCAACTGGACTTCTTCGGACAAGCGACTCTCCTGAAAACCATGCGGACGGAAATCAAGCGGACCCCGCAAGTCACCCTTTGGGGCCTGCCTGCTGCCGGGAAAACCTCGCTGCTCTGGGCTTTGAAAGAATCGCTGGTGACCCCTCTGGTGGCGTATGTTGACTTGACGCATTGTCGGCAAGGGGTCGAGGCGCTGCGTGAACAGCTCATCAACGACCTGACGCAGGACTTATGGGCGAAATACAAGCAGTTCCCTGACACCCAAGCCCCCGACTTTGAACCAACCCTGCTGGCGTTGCTTGACGCCATACCGGCGCGCGAGGTGTCCGACCGGCAGATCGTGCTGTTCCTTGACGGTGTGATGTCGGATGCCGGCAGCGAGTTGGGGGCAGAGGTGGAACGCTGGCAGGCCCTTGCCCAACGCAACGCCGGTATATCCATCGTCATGGCATGGCAGAATGCGACCGTGCCCGACACCCCGTGGATTCCTCTGGGCCCCTTGACCGCTGAAGAGAGCGCGCAGTTGCTGCAAACCCTGGGGGCGAGAATGGGACGCTCGTTTACTCCTGCTACAATTGCCGAGATGATTCGGCGTAGCGGTGGACATCCCATGCTGTTGCGCCAGTTGGGCAGCCTGGTCGCGCAGGCGGCGGCGAACCATGCGACGGCAGAAGCAACGACCTGGATCACCGACGCCCTGCCGGAATACGAACGCATTTGCGAACGTTACTTGAGCCTCCTCTGGCACTGGCTACCCTCGGATAATCGCGCCGAGCTTGTGGAATGGGCCAAAAATGTCGCGCCCGGCCATGAAGTTCCGCCCATTCCAGGCCCGTGGGGACGGCTCTGGCAGGCCCAGGGACCTTTCACCGTACTCTTTAGCACGTGGGTGCGGCAAAGTTTGGAGGAAGACCTGTTATATGGATGATACCGGCATCACTCTCGAATCTCCGTGGCTGCGTGAACGCTTGGCCCAGGTCGAGCGGCGATTCCGCAACTTTCTCACCTCGGAGGGCGGACGTCTCTATGCCCTGTTTGGCGGTGCGCGCGCGGGCAAGACGACCTTGCTGAGGGGGATTCAGACCTATTGGACTCAACGCAAGGGAAAAACTTTGCCGGTATACATTGATTTGGCCCCCTCCCATGCCCTGTCCACGCCGCAAAGGTTCTTCGAGTTGTTGTTCGACGAAATGTGTGAACAACATGATATCTGCTACCCTGAACCCAGACGGATCGCAGGATTTTTTCAGACCCGCGAGGCCGCTCTGCCGGACTTCAAAGAGGCTTTTGGGAAAATTGTCGGCTCGCCCGACTCCAAAATCCAGGGCGCGCGCTTCGTTTTCCTGCTGGACAATGCCGACGAAATCTGCCCTTTCATCGCCATGCTGTGCGAGGATTTCAAAACACTGTTTCAGGAGCCGGATTACATTGACAAAGTAACACGGCAGATGGATATCGTTATGGCGGGTGGCTTGCGTTTTTATGAGCGGATCTGCGAAGCCGATTTCCCGGACAGCCTGTATCGCTATCCCATCGAGGTGCTGCCGGTGGAAGCGGCGCGCGCTTTTGTCGAAACTTTGCCCGGTGTGGTCGCCTATCCCGACGTGGTCAACGAGATTCTGCGCTATACCGGCCGTCATCCGTATATCTTGCGTTACCTTGTGCAAGCCCTCGAAGCCCGCGTGACGGTGGGCTCCCCCTGGTCGGTGGACGACGTGACGGCCCTGGTTGATGACTGGATCGAATTGGGGCTGTGGGAAGACGAGTTGCTGGAACAGTGGTTCATTCAATGCGCCAGGGCCCTTGAAACCGGCCTCTGTTTTAGCCTTTATGCTTCGCTTGCGGCGCCGAAACCTCTGACGCAGCGGGAGATGCTGGACATTGCCAGGGGGCAGATGCAAGACGCCGGTGCCGGCCTGGTTGCCCGGATGCGACAGGCATTGGACATTTTGACGTTCTACGGTCTGATCGAACAGCCGCAACGGGGTATGTATCAGATCACCAGTGAACTTTTCAGACGCTGGTTCGTGACGACCTATAAAGACACCTCCGGCCGTCCGCCGGATATTTATACCCCTCTTGAAGTCGGTATGGCCAATGTGTTGGCACGTATGACGAACCGCCATCCCCGCTATGCTGAAGCTTGCATTTACCAACAACGTCTTGCCGAGAACATTGCCGAGGCTCGTCTCTACGGGGATACCGATACCACCAAGGCCGAACGATTCAAAATTCTGCATCAGATCAATGCACTGGCCAGCGAAGTGTTGGGCAAACTTTTAGCAGAGTTACAATAAAGTTGGGTTTAGAAAGGGACGCTTGACTGCAAAAAACAGCGCTTTTGTTGGCGCCGCGGCGATTTTTGTGGGGATGGCCCTCTTGCTTTTCCTGGCACTGCAAGGGCTGTATGGTCTGTTCTATGAGTGGTTAGACCATCAAAGATATTACCTGACTTCCCAGCAGGTTGCCGTCTTTGACATCCCCACGATGACCCCCACGATTACCCCGACCCCCATGCCGACTCCAACGCCCACCCCTACACCGCAACCGTTGCCGGCAGTGCGGATCATGATCCCCAAAATCGGTGTAAACGCGAAGATTGTCGAAGTCGGCTTCAAAATCGTTGATTACGGAACGACCTCCCGGCTGGTATGGGATACAGCGGCCTATGCCGTGGGCCATCACGAAGACAGTGCCTATCCGGGCCAGAATGGAAACATTATTCTCTCCGGGCACAATAATACCCAGGGCGAAGTCTTCCGTGAGCTCAATAAACTTGAGCCGGGAGACCTCATCTATCTTTACACGCTCGATCAAGAATTTGTCTACGTTGTGCAGTCCAAAGAGCTGGTGCCCTACGTAGGGGCGACCGAAAATGATATGGTCCGCCATGCTCAATATGCGCTTCCCACTTCCACCGAGACGCTGACCTTGATTTCTTGCTGGCCTTACGTGACCTATACCCACCGCATCTACGTCGTCGCCAAACCGCAGAAGTGACCGTTTCTCATAAACTCGACCTCTCCCGCCGATCATACAGAACAGCCGTGACGCAGCGGTGAAAAAGAGGTTTTTGTCGCAGAGTGGGGCAAAAACAACACCCTTTTTAATCATCACGCAAAGTCCCGGCGGGCCAAAAAACAGCATCGCGTAACTACTGACGGAATATGGTATAATTTCCCGCTGTGAGCAGAGTTTTAGGGCCGTATCAACGTCAAATCGCCAGAAGCTGTCTTTTACTGGTGTTCCTTTTGACCGCTTGTGATGCTGTTGTCACCCCTCCTCCCACCCCGACCGCTGCACCGACGGCCACCCGCACACCGCGCACCACGGCGACATTTGTGCCGGGTGCTTTTCTGACACCCATTCCGCCGACTGCAACTTTTACCCTCTCACCCACTCCCACGCCGGTCGTGCATGTGGTGGAACAGGGTGATACGTTGTTCGGCATTGCTCTTGAGTACGGCGTAACCGTGAACGCACTTGTGCAAGTCAACGGCTTGGACCCCTCGCAGTATCTGCGTATCGGACAAACCCTGGTTATCCCCTTGGGGGATGAGGAACAATTGACCGATACCGGCATAGTGATTCCCGTCGGGAACATGATCTTGGCGACGCCTACGCCGTTGCCGTTGGAAATCGGCGGCGTCAGTCTCTATCAGACCCCTGTAGGCGGTGTATGGTGTATGGGTGAAGTCGTCAACACGACCGGCGGGCCGGTGACCAACTTGCAGGTACAGGTTACACTGGTGGCTTTCGATGGCACGCCACTGCTTTCGAGCGTCGCCTTGGCCGCCGCGGATTATCTGGCCCCTTCTGGACGCGCGCCTTTCGCCGTGCTGTTCAAATCGCCACCCACCGGCTATGCCGATGTGCGTGTTGATCTGCTGCGGGGTGAGGTGATCAGCGCCATTACAGCCGGTTTCATCCCTCTGGATGTCCTGCAGCCCGTCGGAGCTGTCTCCGGGCCGCAGTACCGCGTCACAGGAAGGGTGATGAATAACGCGACTACGCCCGTTAGCCGTATCACGGTCGTTGTGACCCTGTACGACCGAGCCGGCAAAGTGATCGGCTACCGGCAGATGGCCTTGGCGAAGGACATCAAACTACTGCCCGGTCAGGCTCAAGAGTTCAAATTGCTATTAACACCCCAGGGGCTAGAGCCACCGGCCTCTTTCCAGGTGCTTGCCTGGGGTGTAGGCTAAAAAACAGGGGGAGGAGAGAGATGGTAGTAGATTACTGGAAAATACGCACAATCATAGGTTGGATTTTTCGGCGGCTGGCCCATTTCGAGATCATCGGCGCAGAGCACATTCCTGCGGAAGGCGGCTGTCTCCTGATTGTCAATCACATCAGCCGCCTGGATACCCCTGCGTTATTGCTTGCTTCGCCACGTCGCATCTATCCCTTGGCGGCCGATAAGTACAAAACCTTTCCGGTGTTCAACTGGCTTCTCAATATCAGTGAAGCCATTTGGATCAACCGTTACGAATTCGACCGTGACGCTTTAATGAAATCGCTTGAAGTGCTCAAACGCGGTGATATTCTAGGTGTCGCGCCGGAAGGTACCCGCTCGCGCACCGGTACCTTGCAGAAAGGCAAGCCGGGGGCAGCCTTTTTGGCCGCCCGCGCCGGCGTGCCCGTCATCCCTGTGGGAATTACCGGGACGCAGCGCATGCTGCGCGATTTCTCTCGCTTCCGGCGTATGCAGGTCTGTGTGCGGATTGGGGAACTTTTCCATTTGCCCAAGTATGGCAAACTTTCGGCCGATGAATTGGCGGCTGCCACCGAACTGATGATGTCCCGTGTGGCCGCACTTCTCCCACCGGATTATCGCGGTGTCTATGCTTCCATGGTCCCTCAGACGTTGCCGGTTTCCTAACATGAGAGATACTTCGCTTCTCGATGGGGGTATGCTCTGAGGACCGGCTACAGCACATCATCATACCCAAGAAAAACGACCAGAGGCGTCACTACGCGCTCCCGGTTGGTTGGAGGCTTGATAAGCTCGCCCATCGGGGGGCGTTTTGACGATCACAATAGTCATGGTATAATATTCATTCGCTCATGTTCAATGCGATGATGCTTACATGCGGCGGCGCGGCGCCTTGTTGCCGGCCGTGGGTGCCCTAGAAATAGAGGGAATAACGGGAGACCGGCCCTCAGGAGGAAACAGAATAAGAATGTCAATTGCCAACGTTGGAGTGAAATCTTACGCACGCATTGCTAGCGCCTTACCCCTGCCGGGGTTAGTCGAGGTGCAATTGCAGTCCTATGAATGGCTGCTCAAAGAAGGGCTATTTCAGCTTTTCGATGAGATCTCACCGATTGAAAGTTTCAACGGCCTGCTGAGTTTATATCTTCCTAGCACTAAGGCGAAAGAAGCCGGCTTCGATCTCGACTATCGTTTTGGCGAGCCAAAGCACAGCCAAGAAGAATGTTTGGAGCGTGACCTGACTTATGCGGCTTCGCTCTACGTTGATGCTGCTTTGGTCAACCGTGAAACAGGCGAGATCGCCCAACAAGAAATCTTCCTGGGTGATTTGCCTTTGATGACCGAAAGTGCGACTTTTATCATCAACGGCACGGAGCGGGTGGTGGTGAGCCAACTGATCCGTTCACCGGGGGTCTATTTTGGTGTGGAAGATGATGGCGGCCGGCGTCTGGCAACGGCGAAACTCATCCCCGACCGTGGGGCTTGGATGGAGTTCGAGACACGCAAGTCCGGCTACCTTACCCTGCGCTTCAACCGCAAACGAACGATCCCGGTCACCATTTTCTTGCGTGCCCTGGCCGCCGTAGATGATCAACTGCACTCGCCACTCCTGACGGTCGGAGATGACAATGAATTGCTTGCGCTCTTTGGCAGCGCCGACAATGATCCCGATCACCCCTGGATTACCAACACGATCCGACAGGAACCGACATGGGAAACCAGAGCAGATCGTACCATCGCCCAAGAAGCCCTCATCGAATTCTATCGGCGCATGCGCCCCGGCGACCCTCCGACACTCGAAAACGCACAAGAATATATGCTCTCACAGCTTTTCGACCCGCAGCGTTATAACCTGCAGCGGGTGGGACGCTACAAACTCAACCAGCGTCTGCAAATCAATGTGCCGGCATCCGTCTTGACCATCACCAAAGAAGACATCGTTGCCCTGGTGCGGCGCATCATCCACATCAACAACGGCGTTGCCGGGCCTGATGATATGGACCATCTGGGCAACCGGCGCGTTAAGACGGTCGGTGAATTGGTGCAGGCAAAAATTCGGGTGGGCCTGGTGCGGATGGAGCGGGTGGTCAAAGAGCGCATGAGCATCCGCGAAGAATCGCTCACCCCGGTTAACCTTGTCAATATTCGTCCCGTCGTGGCCTCCATTCGTGAGTTCTTCGGTTCGAGCCAGCTCTCACAGTTTATGGAGCAGACGAATCCCCTCTCCAGTCTCACCCACAAACGCACCTTATCGGCGTTGGGCCCCGGTGGCCTGCGTCGTGAACGGGCCGGCTTTGATGTCCGCGACGTACACCACAGCCACTACGGACGTATCTGCCCCATCGAGACCCCGGAAGGCCCCAACATTGGCCTGATCGGGCGTCTGTCAACGTATGGACGGGTCAACGAGCTGGGCTTTATCGAAACCCCCTACCGGCGCGTGATTCGCACGGTCAGCAATACGGTGGATCAACTGGTGGGTGAGATCGTGCGGGAAGATGTACTCGACCCGGACGACGGTGCGGTGATTGCGCCGGCCAATACCCTCATCACCCGCGAGATAGCAGAGCGCATTGCGGCCCTGCCGTTGTCCGAGCCGGTGAAGATTGTGCCGCATGTCACGAATGAAGTGGTTTATCTCTCTGCAGATCGTGAAGAACCTTACGTGATTGCTCAGGCGAACGCCAAACTGGACGAGAAAGGGTACTTTCTCGACAAACAGGTGGCCGTGCGGAAAGGCGAACAGGTCGGCTTCTCGCCGCCGGAGCGCATTGACTTCATTGATGTCGCGCCAATTCAAATTGTGGGAGTCTCCGCGGCCTTGATCCCCTTCCTGGAGCACGATGACGCTAACCGTGCGTTGATGGGTTCCAACATGCAGAGACAGGCTGTTCCACTCATCCAACCCGAAGCTCCGTTCGTAGGTACCGGCGTTGAACAAACTGCGGCCTTCAACTCCGGCGTGGTCATTCTCTCGAAGGGGGATGGCGTTGTGCTCAGTGTGACGGGGGATCGCATCGTTGTGGGGCAGGATGACGGCGAAGTGGTCACCTACAATCTGAAAAAATACACACGCTCAAACCAGAGCACCTGTATTGATCAACGTCCGAGCGTTGTCAAGGGCCAGCGTATTACCAAAGGCACGGTCCTGGCGGATAGCTCTTCTACGGCAGGCGGTCAACTTGCGCTAGGTCAGAACGTCTTGGTGGCCTTTATGTCCTGGGAAGGGGGCAACTACGAGGATGCCATCCTCCTCAGCTCGCAGTTGGTGCGCGATGACCGTTTCACCTCCGTCCACATCGAGAAATACGAAGTGGCCGCACGGGATACCAAGCTCGGTCCAGAAGAAGTCACCCGGGAGATCCCCAATGTGGCCGATGATGCACTGCGCGATTTAGACGAAGGCGGCGTCGTGCGCATCGGTGCAGAAGTCGGGCCCCTGGATATTCTTGTGGGTAAGATCACCCCGAAAGGTGAGAAAGAACTTACGCCGGAAGAAAAACTCCTGCGCGCGATTTTTGGTGAGAAACTGCGCGATGTCAAAGACACCAGTTTACGTATGCCGCACGGCGCCCATGGCAAGGTGGTCGAAGTCAAAGTCTTCGACCGCGAAGCGTACCGCGACTTGCCGGCCGGCGTTGAACGAGTGGTCCGGGTCAGCGTAGCGCAACGCCGCAAGATCACCGAGGGCGATAAAATGGCCGGCCGTCATGGCAACAAAGGCGTCATCTCACAAATCGTACCGGTCGAAGACATGCCGTTCCTGGCCGATGGCACGCCTATCGACATCGTTCTCAATCCCTTGGGTGTGCCGGGGCGTATGAATATCGGTCAAATTCTGGAGACACATTTGGGCTGGGCGGCCGGACGCTTAGGGTTCAATGCCCTTTCGCCCGTCTTTGACGGTGCTGATGAGGACGAGATTGCGGCCGAGTTGGCGCGGGCCTGGCTTATAGATTTTGCCTGGGATAACGTGACCGAACGCGCGTGGGCCTGGTTGAAAGCCCAGGATTACCCCCTTGAAATGCTGCGTGATGATGATGAAGCGCGCTTGTTGTACATTGTAGCCTGGCTCACCCCTAAGGGTTACAAGGTGGATGCCTTGCGCGACAACTACCATTACGCGCGGCGCACCGTATTGCGCGAGTGGCTCAAGGAAAACGGTTACAACCCCGACGAGTTGCTCTCTTTTGAGGACGATCCCCGTCCGCCTGCGCTGCGCAAGGCTGCGGATCGGAAAGCCCAGGCGGTTTGCTTGCGTATCTGGTTGGAAACCCACGGGCAGGATGTGGGCACCCTCAGCGATGAGGATATCGTGCCGTACGCCACCCAATACGCCTATAAACACAATCTGCCTCTGCCCACCCTGGGGAAAATGATCCTCTACGATGGTAAAACCGGCTTGCCGTTTGATAATCCTATCACGGTGGGGATTATCTACATTATGAAACTTGCCCACCTGGTAGAAGATAAAGTCCACACCCGTTCAACCGGCCCCTACTCGCTGGTGACCCAACAACCGCTGGGTGGTAAAGCGCAGTTCGGTGGGCAGCGTTTCGGTGAGATGGAGGTGTGGGCCCTCGAAGCCTATGGCGCAGCGTACACCCTTCAAGAGATGCTCACCATCAAATCGGATGACGTGCAAGGACGGGTCAAGGCTTACGAATCCATTGTGAAGGGGCTGCCGATCGAGGAACCGGGCATTCCCGCCTCGTTCAAAGTCTTGGTGAAGGAACTGCAGAGCCTGGCGCTGGCGGTGGAAGCCGTCACCGATTCCGGTGAAGTCCTGCGTTTTGGGCGGGACGAACGCCGGGCGCAATTGCCCAAACTGGGTATGGGGCTTTTGCGCTTGACGCCGAACGAATGAGCGTTGAGTAACCCTGTTGACTCATCGGTCACGGCGAGGAGGTTGACGTTTTTCGGCTTTATGGTAAAATCTCCCTTCGCTGACGGCAGCAAAACTCCTGCCATCGACAAGTGAGTTTCTACGGTCAACGACGAGGGAGGCCATCGCGGTTCAAGATGGCCTTCTTCACTGGAATTATAAAGGTTTTGTCACCCTGGCCCGTCGGCAAAGGCGGCCTAGGGGTAAGTTTGAGGAGGAATACGTGCCTACAATCAATCAATTAGTGCGAAAGGGGCGCAAACCCAAGCAGCAAAAGTCTAAAGCACCGGCGCTGCTGTATAACGTCAACACGAAGAAAGGCGGTAAACTGACCCGCCCTGGAGGCGGCAATCCGCAAAAACGTGGGGTTTGCACGGTCGTGAAGACGACAACGCCTAAGAAACCGAACTCGGCGTTGCGGAAGATTGCGCGCGTGCGCTTATCAAACCGGGTGGAAGTGACGGCCTATATTCCAGGCGAGGGCCACAACCTGCAGGAGCACTCGGTTGTTCTCGTGCGTGGTGGTCGTGTGAAAGACCTCCCCGGTGTCCGCTACCACATTATCCGTGGCGCCATGGACGCTACGGGTGTCGAAAAGCGGCGTCAGCAGCGCTCCAAATATGGAACCAAACGTGTGGCTGCGACAAAGAAGAAGTAAAGGAAACGGGGTGAAACAATATGCCGAGACGAAACCGTCCACCTAGATTCGATATTCCGGCCGATATCCGTTACAACAGCGTGTCGGTACAGCACTTTATCAATCGCATGATGCGTGTGGGGAAGAAAAGTGTGGCGCAGCGCATTATGTATAAGGCACTTGACCGTGTCGAAGCCCGCACGAACAGACCGGCTTTGGAAGTCTTCGATAACGCCTTGCGCAATGTGACGCCGAGTGTTGAAATTAAGCCGCGGCGTGTTGGCGGGGCCACCTATCAAATCCCGGTCGAAGTCCCACTGCACCGTCAACTCTCCCTGGCGATTCGCTGGCTGCTGGAAGCGGCCCGCAAGCGCTCTGGCCATGGCATGGTGGAGAAACTCTCTGCCGAGTTGATTGATGCTTCCAACGGGGTTGGGGCTGCGGTTAAGAAACGCGAAGATGTGACGAAAATGGCCGAGGCGAACCGCGCTTTTGCGCATCTGCGTTGGTAAGAGCGCTTGCCTGCGCTACACTTGAGGGCCGTCGCTGCTTAAGGCGTAAGGTTAACGGCGATGACCGAAGAACATTCACTGGCGAATATCCGTAACATCGGCATCATTGCCCACATTGATGCCGGTAAAACGACCACTACCGAACGCATCCTTTTCTATACAGGTCGCACCCATCGGCTCGGCAACGTTGATGAAGGCACGACCGTGACCGATTGGATGGTTCAAGAGCGTGAACGGGGTATCACCATTACTTCGGCGGCGGTGACGTGCTTTTGGCGGGGGTGTCAGATCAACATTGTGGATACCCCCGGCCACATTGACTTCACCGCCGAAGTGCAGCGTAGCCTGCGGGTACTCGATGGCGGGATAGTGGTTTTTGACGGCACGGCGGGTGTGGAACCGCAATCGGAGACGGTATGGCGCCAGGCGCGCGCCTTCGGAGTGCCGTTGCTTGCTTTCATTAACAAGATGGATAAAGTGGGTGCGGATTTTGCCCACGCGGTGGAGACGATTCGCACCCGTTTGAAGGCCCAACCCCTTCCCATCCAATGGCCTCTTGGTGCGGAATCTGACTTTGCGGGTGTGGTGGACCTGTTGGAGTGGAAAGCCGTGATGTGGACCGATGAGTTAGGGGTCACCATGGAAACTCTCCCGGTGCCGTTCGCCGTCGAAGAAGCTGCCCTGGCGGCCCGTGAGACGATGATCGAAACTATCGTCGAGACCGACGATCACTTGATGGAACGTTACCTGGAGGGAGAGGACATCCCGGCTGCGGATTTACGGGCCGCCTTGCGGCGGGCCACCGTTCGTGGCCTCATTCAACCGGTGCTGTGTGGCTCTTCTCTGCGCAACAAGGGCGTACAACCCTTGTTGGATGCAGTCGTGGATTATCTGCCTTCACCGTTGGACATTCCACCGGTACAAGGACAAAATCCCCACAAGGAAAGCCTGGAACAGCGTCCGACCGACGTATCCGCTCCGTTAGCGGCGCTGATCTTTAAAATAGCAACTGACCCTTACGCGGGGCGTCTGGCTTATTTTCGAGTGTATTCTGGGAAAATGAGCCGGGGCAATGTTTACATCAACCCACGCAAGGGAGTACGAGAACGGGTAACCAAACTGCTACGCATGTTCGACGACCATCGTGAAGAAGTCGAGGAAGTAGGGGCCGGTGACATTGGCGCAACGGTGGGGTTAAAAGGCACCTTTACCGGGGATACCCTCTGTGCTCTTCACGCCCCCATCATTCTGGAGACAATCCGTTTCCCTGAACCGGTGATTTCGGTGGCGGTAGAGCCACGCACGGTCGCCGATCAAGACCGTCTCAACGAAGCCCTACAGCGTTTGGCAGAAGAAGACCCGACTTTCCGAGTGCGTGTCGATGAGGCGACCGGCCAGACCGTCATCTCAGGGATGGGCGAACTGCACCTGGATATCCTCATCGATCGGTTGGTACGTGAGTTTGCCGTTCAGGCCAATGTCGGCAAACTGCGGGTTGCATATAAAGAAACGGTCACGCGCACCGGCCGGGCGGAAGTTGTCTTTGACCGCCCCCTGGCCGGCAAACCCCAGTACGCCCGGCTGACCCTCGAAGTCAGTCCGGCCGAACAGGGAGAGGAATCGCGCTTTGAGAATCTACTACGTCCGCAGGACCTGGCGCCACAATTCGTTGAGGCGATCAGAGCTGGGGCGTTAGAGTCGTTGGAGAGTGGTTCTCTGGCCGGCTATCCGATGGTGGGGGTGATCATCCGCCTTATCGCTGCGCACATGCAACCTGATCTTTCTAGCGAAGTGGCTTTCAAGGCGGCAACCACCCAGGCCTTTCGCCAGGCCGTCGAAGCGGCCGGAGCGGTGTTGTTGGAGCCGGTGATGGATGTAGAAGTGTTGACGCCCGAAGAGTTTGTCGGCGAAGTGCTTGGTAACCTGGCCATGCGCGATGCCGATGTCCAGATGATGGAAGCACGTCCTGGGGGGATACAGGCTATTCGAGCCTATGCGCCATTGGCCAACATGTTTGGTTATGCGACCGGCTTGCGCAGTATGACGCAAGGGCGCGGGACATTTACAATGGAATTCCACCATTATGCACCGGTGGATTCCCGGCAAATGGAAGCCATTTTATATGGCACATAAGCTATTTTGAGATAGTCAGCATTCAATCAATACAAGTTAATTAGCAAGAAATAAGGAGAGGCAAGCAATGGCTAAAGAAAAGTTTGAGCGTACAAAGCCACATGTGAACGTTGGGACTATTGGTCACATTGACCATGGTAAGACGACCCTGACGGCGGCGATCACCCGCACCTTGGCGACCAAGGGCTGGGCCGAGTTCAAGGGATATGATGAAGTAGCGAAAGCGGATGCGAAAATGTTCCGCCGCGATGCTACCAAAATCTTGACCGTTGCGATCTCGCACGTGGAATATGAAACCGAAAAGCGCCACTATGCCCATGTGGACTGCCCCGGTCACCGCGACTACATTAAAAACATGATCACAGGGGCCGCGCAAATGGACGGGGCTATCCTGGTAGTCTCTGCAGTGGATGGGCCGATGCCTCAAACCCGTGAGCACATCCTCCTGGCGCGCCAGGTTGAAGTTCCCGCGATTGTGGTCTTCATGAACAAAGTCGACCTGATGGACGATCCGGAGTTGTTGGAGCTGGTTGACCTGGAGATCCGCGAAGTACTGAACAGCTACGGCTTCCCCGGCGATGAGACCCCTATCGTGCGTGGTTCTGCGTTGGCGGCATTGAACTGCAAGAGCACCGACCCCAACGATCCTGCTTACGCTCCGATCTGGGAGTTGATGCGCGTGGTTGATGAGTACATTCCTACGCCGGTGCGCGATGAGGATAAGCCCTTCTTGATGTCCATTGAGGATGTGTTCTCCATCAAGGGACGGGGTACCGTCGTGACCGGTCGTGTGGATCGGGGGACGATGCGCCCCAACACCGAAGTCGAACTGGTCGGGGCCATGTACGAGAAACCGCGGCGGACTGTGGTGACGTCGATGGAAATGTTCCACAAGACCCTCGACGTAGTGCGCGCCGGCGATAATGCCGGGTTGCTGCTGCGCGGTATCAACAAGGACGAAGTGGGACGTGGCGTCGTCGTGGCTGCGCCGGGTACCATCCGCGCCCACAAGAAATTCGAAGCCGAAGTGTACGTCCTGCGGCGTGATGAAGGTGGGCGGCACAAGCCGTTCTTCACCGGTTACAAACCGCAGTTCTTCATCAGCACCATGGATATTACCGGCACCGTCGAATTGCCTGCGGGTGTGGAAATGGTCATGCCGGGCGACCGGACCAATATGACGGTTGAATTGATCTCGGCGGTCGCTATCGAATCCGGGCAACGCTTCGCCATTCGTGAGGGTGGTTTGACCGTTGGTGCTGGTATCATCACCAAGATTTTGGAATAGATTTCAGCTTTAGACTCTATCAGGTGATTTATGGCTAAACAACGCATTCGCATTCGGTTAAAGGGATACGATCATCGTATTCTTGACGAGTCCGCGCGGCGGATAGTCGAGGCGGCGGAGCGGACCGGAGCACGGGTCATCGGCCCGGTTCCCCTCCCGACAAAAATTGAGCGATTTGCGGTACGCCGCTCAACTTTCATCGACAAGGATTCTCACGAGCACTTTGAGATCCGTACCCATAAGCGTTTGATCGATATCCAGGAACCGGATTCGAAGACGATTGACACGTTGATGCGGCTGAACATGCCGGCCGGCGTCGATATCGAGATCAAACTTTAGTCGCTGGCATATACCTTTCGTCGTTACCCCCCGACCGTTGACTGCCGGGTAGGTGAGTCGAGGGTCGGGGGGAAAATGTCGAAAAGTCATGGGGGATGATGCGGCAGACCTGGTGCCGGCAGTCCCGAGGAGGAAATGGTGAAAGGAATCCTAGGTAAAAAAGTGGGGATGACCCAGGTAATTCAAGAAAACGGCCTTGTCGTGCCGGTGACGGTGGTTGAAGCCGGTCCTTGCTATGTGACCGCCGTGCGCACGCTGGAACGCGAGGGGTATCGCGCCGTGCAATTAGGCTTTGAGCCGGCGAAACCGAAACATCTTTCAAAAGGTGAGCGTGGTCACTTGAAGCAAGCGGCCGTGCCGCCTCTGCGCTACCTGCGAGAATTGCGCATTCGTGAAGATGAACAATACGAACTGGGCCAGAAGATTTTGGTTGATATTTTCAAGCCCGGTGAGTGTGTGGATGTAGAAGCCAAATCAAAAGGGCGCGGTTTTGCGGGTGTGGTCAAACGTTACGGCTTTGCCGGTGGCCCGCGTACCCACGGTCAGTCGGATCGGGAGCGGGCTCCCGGTTCCATCGGCGCGTGCGCGACACCGGGTAAAATTTGGAAAGGAAAGAAGATGCCCGGTCGGATGGGGGGCAAACAAGTTACCGTGAGCAATCTCGAAGTGGTTCTCGTAGATCCAAATCTTCCCACCATAAAGAGCGACCCCGATATAAACTGGATCACACATCCATCCCAGAGGGGCAGGGTGTTCAGGGGCAAGACAATGGCTGGTGGAAAGATGAGGGGCTTGCTGAGCAGCAGAGGACTCAGAGGAACCCACCACTACAAGTGGAAGAAGAAGCAGAAAGAGAGTGAGCAGAAGAGGAGGCACGAGGCATCCAGAGGAGCCAGGGTTATTCTGCCACAGGATAAGTACGAGGAGGTTTTTGGAGAGGCTAAATAGCTACAAGATCTCTTTTAGATCAAATTTAAAT
>FWPV01008380.1_pt1 | contig 18125 bp, 19 predicted proteins | sample 2228371 | NCBI WGS metagenome assembly FWPV01 (sample SAMEA103939776, study PRJEB20133) | metagenome
CGCCTGACGACCGGTCCGACATAGCTGGGTCAGGGCGCCGGTCTCGCGCCGGCGCGATGTCGGCGTCGCACCATCCTCGCACCGCGGCCCGGGTCCGTCGGGGCGGCGCACTCGGCCGGCCCCGACGGCGACGCTCGGGCGACGGCGGTGGTCTCGGGTGGGGTGCCGCAGGGGTGGCCCACGCGACCCCGGGGCGCCGAACATCCTTCACCGGCGCAGCCGGCCGGCCGGGCTCCAGGCCGGTCCGGGGGCCGATCGCGACTCCGCCGCCCGCGTGCCTGGCAGCCGCGCTCCGAGCTTCCCGACCGATCCCCCACCCACGACGGTGTGCGTCGTGCCCGAGGCGACCCGTCGGTCGCGGGTGGCGGCGGGAGCCGGCTGGTGCGGCGGATCGGATCCTCGGACGATCGCCCGAGCCGGCCGGGTCGATGGACGAACCGGCCGTGGGGCGGTTCGCAGCGGTCGACGGCGGTTCGGCGACATGCCGGTGATCCTGCGGAGGTCGAGCCCGGTGTCGGCTGCGCGGCCTTCCCGCCCACGGCGCGGCTAGGTCGGCAGGGCGGCGGCCGTGGCCGGTACCGGCACTCCCGATGTCTCGCGAGGCCGGAGGGCGAGCGGTGCCGGCCCGTCGAGCGACTCGGCCGGCTGCGGTCGACCGAGCAGATAGCCTTGCGCCTGGTCGCAGCCGAGCTCCCTCAAAATGGCGAGCTGGCTCGGCCGCTCCACGCCCTCCGCTACGATCGTGAGGCCCAGCGCGTGGCCGAGCCGCACGATCGTCTCGACGATCGGGACGGCCACGGGCAGTCGGTCGAGATCGTCCGTGAACCGCCGATCGATCTTGAGCTTGTCGAGCGGGAAGCGATGCAGATAGGCGAGGCTGGAATAGCCGGTGCCGAAATCGTCCAGCGCGATCGTGATCCCGCGTCGCCGCAGCCGGCCCAAAAGCGTGGTGGCCTGCTCGAAATTACGGATCAGCACGCCTTCGGTGACCTCGAGCTCGAGGAGATCGGGCTGCAGGCCGGTCCGCGTGAGCACGCTCGCCACCACGTCCTCGAGGCGGTCGAGCAAGTCCGGTGTCATCGAGAGGTTGACCGCCACCCGGCGTCCCCGACCGGCGCGCTGCCAGTCCCGGGCCCGCTGGCAGGCGGTCAGCAGAACCCACTCGGTGAGCGGGGCCACGAGGCCGCTCTCCTCGGCCACGGTCACGAGCTCGGCCGGCGAGGGCCGGTCCTCCTCGTTCTCCCCCGGCCAGCGCAACAGCGCCTCGCAGGCCACCACCGCGCGGTCGGCGAGGCGCACGATCGGCTGGAAGTGCAGATCCAACGCGCCGCGGGCCAGGGCCGCCTCGAGACGGGTCGCGATCCGATGCCGCCGGGCCTGGGCCAGGGCGAGATCCGGCGTGAACAGCACGATGCTGCCGCGGGCTCGGCCCTTGGCCCGGTAGAGCGCGATGTCGGCGTGGCGCATCAGCTCGTCCGCATCCCGTCCGTGCTGCGGCGCGATGGCCACGCCGACACTCGCGCCGACCCGGATCCGCGCCTCGGGGACCACGATCGGGCGGTCCAAGGACGCCACCAGGTGTGCGGCGAGGTCGCGCACCGCCGCCTCGTCGGGGGGATCGGGCTGGAGGACCGCGAACTCGTCGCCGCCGAGCCGCGCGACCAGGGCTCGCGGCCCTGCGGCGCCGACCAGGCGACCGGCGACCGCGACCAGGAGTCGATCGCCCGTGGGATGTCCCAGGCTGTCGTTGACCTCCTTGAAGCCGTCGAGGTCGAGGAGCAGGAGGGCCGCGCGCCCGTTCGGGCGCGCCAGGGCGCTCGCCAGCGCACGATGGAGGCGGGCCCGGTTGGCGAGCCCGGTCAAGACGTCCTGCTCGGCCAGCTGGCGTAGCTGTTCCTCGGCCATGCGGCGTTCGGTCAGGTCGAGGGCGATGTGCACCGTGCGGGCGAGCGAGCCGTCGTCCCGCCGCACCGTCCGTGCGGTGGACAAGAGCACCCGGCGGCCGCGACCCGGCCGCTCGAGGGGCATCTCGACGAAGTCCTTCGACCCCGCGCCCGGCTCGGCCGTGAGCGGAGCCGGCAGCCCGGCTTCCTGCGGCCTTTTGCCCAGCGCCGCCGCTTCGGGAACCCCGGCCAGTTCACTGGCGTGCCGGTTGAGCATCCGGATCCGCCCGTGCTCGTCGAGTGCCGTCACCGCCACCGGCAGGGCATCGACGAGGGTCCGCAGGCTGACTTCCGCCTCGCGGGCTCGGCTCGCCGCATCGGCCTCCCGGTGGCGCGCGCGGCGCGCCTCCCGCACCGCCCCGACGAGCAGGACCAGGAGCAGGATCCCGCCCGCAGCGGCGAGCGCGAGGCTGGCGGTCAACAGCCGGCTCTGTTCGGCGGCCCGGCGCTCGGCGGCACCTGCGGCCTCGAGGAACGCGCGGTAGGCGCGGTTCACGAGCTCGGCGGAGGGCTCGCGGACCCGGGCGAGACCGGCGCGGATGCGGGACGCGGCGGCCTCGTCGCCGGGCTCGAAGGCGAGGAGCTCCGGCTCGAGCTCGGCCAACCGATCCTCGAGCTCGAGACCGAGCACGGCGATCCGCCGATCGGTCATCAGCGCCGCCCCGTCCGGCTCGCGCACGAGGCGCTGTACGGCCAGGAGCAGCACGTCGATCTGGTCGAGGAACCGGTCACGGTCGGCCTCGGCGCCGGCGGCGAAGCGCTCGAAGGCGGCCAGGAAGCGCAAGAGGTGGGCGTCCACGCGGCTGGCGAACCACCCGGCCCGAAGCGTCGCGTTCACGCCGAGTGCTTTGTCGTCGGCGGACCATCGCACGCCGGTCACCAGCCCGGCGACCAGGGCCGCCGACGCCAGGGCCAGGATCGCGAGCCGGCCGGGCACGGGTAGGCGGCGGGCCATGCGGTCTTCGAATGCCGGTGCTCAGCGGACCACGATCGAGCGCAGTTGCCAGACCGCTCGGCCGCGATAGGGCTGCTCGGCGGTCTGCGGGTAGCGGCTCCAGGGATAGACCAACCACAACGGCCCACGCTCGCGCACCTTCATCGGCCGTCCGTCCAGCCGGGTGACGAGGAGCATGTCGAAGCGCTCGAGATCGGCGATCGGGATCACCGCCCGGTAATCGTCGAGGGCCACGGCCTCGAGCTCGCTGCCCCGTGCTTCGACCAGCTGCAGAAGCGCCCGTGGATCGACGCCCGCGAAGCGCTGTTCGCCCCGTGTCCAGGGTGTGACCGTCACGAGCTCGCGAAGCCCGAGGGATTCCAGCAGTTCGAGATCGAAGACCGCCTTGCCCGGCGCGTTGGTCCGGCCGATGGCACCGGTGATCTCGAGGATCGGCTTTCCCTTCGGCGTCGGCAGGTCGGCCGCCGCCGCGATACCGCCGACGAGCCAGAGCCCCGGCAAAACGGCCGCCACCATTCGCAGAACCCGCAGCAAGGCCCGCACCACCCGATCTCCCGTCTCGAACCGACCGCCTCGCGGCCGCGGAGCCTTTCTAGCGCGGCGTTTCCCAACGAACGGTTAACGGCGGGCCGGCACCAGCGATGCTCCGACGGGTAATCATCGATCGAATTTCGATGTTTTTGCGACAACGTGTCACGCGCGGTGCCTTCCCGGCCTCCCTATCCTGCCCGCGGCCGAGCGCGGTCGACTCGGCCACGAAGCCGTACCGCCGCCGGATCGACCGGCCCCAGAAGGGATCCGACGCCGCATGATCGCGACGCTGACACGCTCGATGGCCGCAGTCGCGGCGCTTCTCGCAGCCGGCCCGGCGCTCGCCGGGGCGCCCACCCCCTGGCAGATGGGGCTGCAGCCGGCGGCGACGCCGATCATGGAGCGGATCGCCAGTTTCCACGGCCTGCTGCTCGGCGTGATCACGCTGATCTGCCTGTTCGTGTTGGTGCTGCTCCTCTACACCTGCTGGCGTTTCCGCGAGGACCGCAACCCGGTCCCCTCGAAGGTCGCGCACAACACGGCGCTCGAGGTGGTCTGGACCGCCGTGCCGGTCCTGATCCTCGTGATCATCGCCGTGCCGTCGTTCAAGCTCCTCTATTTCCAGGACGTGCTGCCGAAGACCGAGCTCGCCGTGAAGGCGATCGGCCGGCAGTGGTTCTGGTCCTACGAATATCCCGACAACGGGAACTTCACCTTCGACGCGCTCGTGCTCGACGATTCGGAGATCGGTCCCGGTCGGCATCGGCTGTTGGACACCGACAATCCGGTCGTCATCCCCACCAAGACCTACGTGAAGCTGCAGGTGACCGCGGCCGACGTGATCCACGCCTGGACGGTTCCGGCGTTCGGGGTGAAGATCGACGCGGTGCCCGGTCGGCTCAACGAGATCTGGCTCTACGTCGACGAGCCCGGGATGTATTACGGCCAGTGCTCCGAGCTCTGCGGCGTCCGGCACGGCTTCATGCCGATCGCGGTCAAGGCGGTTCCGCGCGACGAGTTCGACGCCTGGGTCGCCGAGGCACGGACCAAGTTCACCAAGGTGGGCGAGCCGACGCGAGTGGCGTTGGACGCCGGTGCGCTCGGTCGGACCGAGTGAGGGTGATCGACAGCGATCACGTCAGCTGAGAAGAAAGGCGGGTCATGGCCTACGCTGCTGCACAGGCCGACGATCACGGCGCTCCCCACGGGCTCCGGCGTTGGCTGTTCTCGACCAATCACAAGGACATCGGCACGCTCTATCTGGTGTTCGCGTTCGTCGCGGGCATCATCGGCATGCTGATGTCGGTCTACTTCCGCGCCGAGCTGATGCAGCCCGGAACCCAGCTCATCGAGGATCATCACCACTACAACGTGCTGGTGACGGCCCACGGTCTCATCATGGTGTTCTTCTTCGTCATGCCGGCGCTCATCGGCGGCTTCGGCAACTGGATGGTGCCGCTGATGATCGGCTCGCCCGACATGGCGTTCCCGCGGCTCAACAACATCAGCTTCTGGCTGATCGTGCCGTCCTTCCTGTTGTTGGTGGGCAGTGTCTTGGTGGGCGGCTTCGGCGGCGGCTGGACGGTCTATCCGCCGCTGTCGGCGGCGATCGGTCATCCCGGCCCGGCGGTCGATCTGGCGATCTTCTCCTTGCACCTGGCGGGGGCCAGTTCACTTCTGGGGGCCATCAACTTCATCACCACGATCTTCAACATGCGGGCACCGGGCATGACCCTGCACCGCATGCCGCTGTTCGCCTGGGCGATTCTGGTGACCGCCTTCCTCCTCCTCCTCGCCATCCCGGTGCTGGCGGGCGCCATCACCATGCTGCTCACCGACCGCAACTTCGGCACGCACTTCTTCGAGCCGGCGGGCGGTGGCGACCCGGTGCTGTTCCAGCACCTGTTCTGGTTCTTCGGGCATCCCGAAGTCTACATCATGATCCTGCCGGCCTTCGGCATCATCAGTCACGTCGTGTCGACGTTCTCGAGGAAGCCGATCTTCGGCTATCTCGGCATGGCCTACGCGATGGTGGCGATCGGCTTCATCGGCTTCATCGTCTGGGCCCACCACATGTACACGGTGGGCATGGGCGTGAACCTCAAGGCCTACTTCACCGCCGCCACCATGGTCATCGCCGTCCCGACCGGTATCAAGATCTTTTCCTGGATCGCCACGATGTGGGGCGGCTCGATCCGCTTCACCGTGCCGATGCTCTGGGCGGTGGGCTTCATCTTCCTGTTCACCGTGGGCGGGGTGACCGGCGTGGTGCTCGCCAACGCCGGCATGGATCAGGTTCTGCACGACACCTACTACGTCGTCGCCCACTTCCACTACGTGCTGAGCCTGGGAGCGGTGTTCGGCATCTTCGCCGGCTTCTATTATTGGATCGGCAAGATGACCGGAAAGCAGTATCCGGAGTTCCTCGGCAAGGTGCATTTCTGGCTAACCTTCGTGGGCGTCAACTTGACCTTCTTCCCGCAGCACTTCTTGGGTCTGGCCGGCATGCCGCGGCGTATTCCGGACTATCCGGACGCGTACGCGGGCTGGAACATGCTCTCCTCGATCGGCGCCTTCATCTCGGCGGCGAGCGCGGTGTTCTTCCTCTACGTGCTCTACCGCACCTTCACGAGCCGGGAGCGCTGCGCCGACAATCCGTGGGGTGAGGGGGCGACCACGCTCGAGTGGACGGTGAGCTCGCCACCGCCGTTCCACACCTACAACGAGCTGCCGGTCGTGACGGCCGAGCGGCACTGAGCGAGGCGTGCGGATGGTCGAGACCCGGGCGGGCGGCGCGGGCCAGGCGGCGACCTCGGTCGCCGCCGAACTCGCCGCGTTGGCACGCGATCTCCTCGTGCTGGCCAAGCCGGGCGTCATGCAGCTCGTGCTGTTCACGAGCCTGGTGGCGCTGCTTTTGGCCCCGGGTCCGATCCAACCGGTGCTGGGGGCAGCGGTGATGATCGCACTCGCTGGCGGCGCGGGTGCGGCAGCGGCCATCAACAACGGCCTGGATGCGGACATCGATCGGGTGATGCTGCGCACCCGCCGCCGGCCGACGGCGGCCGGCCGGATCGCGCCCGAGGAGGCGATCGGCATCGGGGTGGTGGTGGCCGCCTTCAGCGTCGTGGTGATGGGGCTGGCGGCAGGTTGGTTCGCCGCGGCGCTCCTGGCCGGGACGATCGGCTTCTACGTCCTCGTCTACACGCTGTGGCTCAAGCGGCGCACGCCGCAGAACATCGTCATCGGTGGTGCGGCGGGAGCCTTGCCGCCGGTGGTCGCCTGGGCGGCGGCCACAGGTGAGGTCGGCCTCCTGCCGCTGCTCATGTTCACGATCATCTTTTTGTGGACCCCACCGCATTTCTGGGCTCTGGCGCTCTATCGATCCGGCGACTACGGGAAGGTCGGCGTCCCGATGCTGCCGGTGGTGGCGGGGCGCGCGGCCACGGGACGTTGGATCGCCATCTATACGGTGGCGACGGTGGCGGCGTCGGTGCTGCCGGTCGCGCTGGGCGAGCTGGGGCTCCTCTACCTCGGCTGGGCGGTCGCGCTGGGCGGGCGGTTCGTACAACTCGCCTGGACCACCTGGCGGACCGACTCGGACGTGCGAGCCAACCGGCTGTTCCGGTTCTCGATCCTCTATCTCTTCGCGCTGTTCGCGGCGATGGTGGTCGACCGGCTGACGGTGTCGAACGGATGGCTGCCCTGGTGACGCGCATGGACGACCGCGAGAAACGCCGGTTACGGGCACGCAATCTCGCGGTGGGGGGCGCGTTGCTGCTGCTCGTGCTGTTCTTCTACGTTTTGACCATCGCGCGGATCGGGAGCAACTTACCGTGAGCACGGTGGCCTCGGATCTGGCGGCCCGCAATCGGCGCACGGCCCTGGTGGCCTCGGCGGTGATCGGCGGGATGATCGGCCTCACCGCCGCCTCGGTCCCGCTCTACCGCCTGTTCTGCCAGGTCACGGGCTACGGCGGCACGACGCAACGCGCGGAGGCGACGCCGACGGCTGTCGCCGACGTGCCGGTGACCGTGCTGTTCAACGCCGACGTGGCGCCGGGTCTGGGCTGGCGTTTCGTCCCCGCCCAGCGCAGCGTCGAGGTCAAGCCGGGCGAGCAGAGCCTGGCCTTCTACGTCGCGGAGAACCTCGGCGCGGAACCGGTCGTCGGCACGGCGACCTTCAACGTCACGCCGCACAAGGTGGGCGTCTACTTCCACAAGCTCGCCTGTTTCTGCTTCGAGCAGCAGAAGCTGGAACCGGGAGAGCGGGTCCAGATGCCGGTGTCGTTCTACGTCGATCCGGCGCTGCTCGAGGATCCGAACACCAGCGAGGTGCGGCAGATCACGCTCTCCTACACCTTCTTCGTCGACCGTGAGGCGACCGAGGCCCTGCGCCGGCGGCGCGACACGGCGGCGGGCAGCTGACCAGGACCGAACCGATCATGCGGGAGACGGGGGATCATGGCGGGTAGCGCGGCGGCGGGCGTGGCCCAAGGGCACGGCCAGGAGGTCAAGCATCCCTATCATCTGGTCGACCCGAGCCCCTGGCCACTGGTAGGCAGCATCGGCGCCTTCCTGCTCACCGGTGGGGCCGTGATGTGGATGCACGACACGAGCGGCGGCCGGTGGGTGACGCTGGCCGGGCTCGCCGTCGTGCTCTTCACCATGTTCATGTGGTGGCGGGACGTCCTCGCCGAATCGTACAGCGGCGCGCATTCGGGGGTGGTCGCGCGCGGCCTGCGCATCGGGATGCTCCTGTTCATCACCTCCGAGGTTTTCTTCTTCTTCGCCTTCTTCTGGGCGTTCTTCTGGGGCGCGCTGGTTCCGCCGGAGCTCGTTCCCACTTCCTGGCCACCGGAGGGCGTGGAGCCGGTTCCGACGTGGGGCATTCCGTTCCTCAACACGCTGATTCTCTTGACCTCGGGGACTACGGTCACCTGGGCGCACCACGCCATCAAGCACAACGACCAGCGGACGGCGTTCAAGGCGCTGTTGCTCACCGTGGCGCTGGGGCTCGTTTTTCTTGGCTTCCAGGGCTACGAGTACGTGCACAAAATCCACGAGGGCTTCACGCTTCAGTCCGGGATGTTCGGCTCGACCTTCTACATGGCGACCGGCTTCCACGGCTTCCATGTCATGATCGGCACCGTGTTCCTCACGGTCATGACGATGCGCGCCTATTACGGCACGCTCAAGCCCGAGAAGCACGTGGGCTTCGAAGCCGCGGCCTGGTACTGGCACTTCGTCGACGTCGTCTGGCTGTTCCTGTTCGTGTGCGTCTACTGGTGGGGCGGTAGCCTGCGCTGGACCACCGCGGGGCTGGGTTGAGCGAGGTCTCCCCTTGGCGGGCGGGTCTGGCCGCCCGCTGTCCGCGCTGCGGGGAGGGAGCCCTGTTCCGGGGCTTCCTCTCCGTCGTCCCGAAGTGTTCGGTGTGCGGGCTGGACCTGTGCGCCCAGGACAGCGGCGACGGGCCGGTCGCCTTCATCATCCTGATCGTCGGCTTCCTGGTCGTCGGGGCCGCCCTGATCGTCGAGGTCCGCTACCAGTGGCCGATCTGGCTGCACCTCGTGGTCTGGCTGCCGCTCGCCGCGGTCCTCTGCTTGGCCCTCATGCGGCCGCTGAAGGCGACGCTCATCGCCCTGCAGTACCGCCATCGGCGGCACGAGTTCGGTGCCGGCAGCTGAGGGCGGGCGAAGCACGCGCCGAAGCCGCGTCGCGCTCACGTTCCTCTGGGCGACGGCGACGGCGATCCTGCTCGCATTGGGTGTCTGGCAGCTGCAGCGGCTCGCCTGGAAGACGGAGCTGATCGAGCGCGCGCGCCGGGGGCTCGCCCTGCCGGCGGTCGAGCTGCCGGCCGGACCGCTGGATCCCGACCTACTCGATTACCGCCGGATCCGGGTCCGCGGCAACTACGAGCCGAACCGAGCGGTGGCGCTCGGCCTCACGACGCGGGAGGGCCAGCGGGGTGCTCGGCTCCTGGCCGTCTTCCGCCTCGAAGACGGCCGCGTGCTGGCCGTCGATCGCGGCTTCGTGCCGGAAGGGCAGCTCGCGACGGTGCTGCGCGCGCCGGCGCCGGTCGGGTCGCGGGAGCTCGAGGGCATCGCACGGGTGGGATCGAAGGGCACCTTCGCCACGCCGGCCCCCGATCTCGCCGTGCCGCGCTGGTACGCGCCGGATCTCGAGGCGATCGGCGCCCACCTGGGCCGCGCCTTGGAGCCCGTTCTTCTGGTGCTCGACACACCCGAGCCGGACGTGGCCGGACCGCCCTTTCCCGGTCTGGTCGCGGTCGAGCTCGCCAACCCGCATCTGGGCTATGCCGCGACCTGGTTCGGCCTCGCCGCGGCTCTTTGCGTCGTCTACATCCTGCTCGTTCGCCGACCCGTCGAGGGGAGGAGCCCGTGATCGCGATCCGTCGGGTGGCCTGGCTCGCCGCCCTGCTCACCTACTTCTTGATTGTCCTGGGCGCCTGGGTGCGGGCGACCAATTCGGGTCTGTCCTGTCCCGATTGGCCCACCTGCTACGGCTATTGGGTTCTGACACCCGCCGAGTTCGACGCCCTGCCCTATACCGGCTACACCTACGGCCAGGTCATGCTCGAATGGGTCCACCGGCTCGTGGCCGGCGTCTTCCTGGGCCCGCTCGTGCTGCTCCTCGTGGCCCTGATCGTCTGGCGGCGGCGCGAGCGGACCGGTCTTCTGGCCGCCGCCGGCCTGCTCGTCGTTCTCCTTCTGGTCCAGAAGGCGCTCGGGGGCGTCACGGTCCTGGATCGCAACAGCCCCTGGTCGGTGGCGCTCCATCTGGGCAACGCCATGCTCGTGCTGGCGACGATCCTCTGGATCGCCGTGCGGGCCGGGGAGCCGGTGGCCGGCTCCCGGCCGGCCGGTCTGTCGGCACTGGCCGCCGCGTGCTGGCTTCTGGTCGTGGCCACGATCACCTCGGCCGCGATCGTCGCCAAGAGCGGCGCCGCACTCGCCTGCTCGACCTGGCCGCTCTGCGACGGTCACCTCCTGCCCGATCTCGGCGATTCGCTGATCCGGGCCAACTTCACCCACCGAGCGCTCGCCGGCCTCGCCACGGTTGCCGTCGTGAGCCTGGCGCTCGTGGCGCGCCGCCGGGCGGCGCCCCCCGTGGCGGGGCTCGCCTCGCTGGCCGCAGGCCTGATCCTTCTCGAGGTGGTCCTGGGCGGGCTCACGGTGTGGGGCGAGATCGCGACCGCCTTGGCGGTCGGCCATCAGGCGCTCGGTGTCGCCGTGTTCGCGGTCCTCACGACCGCCTGGTGGAAGCTCGCGGCGCCGTCCGGCCGCGGCACCGCGGTGGAGACGGCGGATGGGCTGGCGTTACGCGGCGCTCGCGGAGCGTTTTGAGCGGCTCTCGGCGCTCGAGGGAGCGCTCGCGATCCTACGCTGGGACACGGCGGTGTGCATGCCGCGCGCCGCCAGCGCCGCTCGGGGCGAGCAGCTGGCCGCGCTCGAGCGGGTCGTCCACGATCTCTTGACCGCCGAGGAGACCGGCGAGCTTCTGGCCGGTGCGGCCGAGGAACAGGCCGAGCTCGACGATTGGCAGCGGGCCAATCTGCGCGAGATGGCTCGCCGCTACCGGCACGCCCGGGCGCTCGAGCCGGCGCTCGTGGAGGCCCTCGCGCGCGCCACCAACCGATGCGAGATGGTCTGGCGCGAGGCCAAGGCCCGTGCCGACTTCGCACTCCTGCGCCCGCACCTCGAGGAGGTGGTGCGGCTCGTGTGCGAGGCCGCGCGGGTGACCGGGGCGGCGCTCGGGCTCGACGCCTACGACGCGCTCCTCGATCGGCATCAGCCCGATCTGACCGATGCCCTGATCGCCCCGCTGTTCGCTCGCCTGGCGGCCGAGCTGCCGGCGATCCTGGAGGCGGCGCTCGCCCGCCAGCGCGCCGCCCGGCAACCGGGCGGGCCCTTCCCGGTGGCCGCGCAGAAGGAGCTCGCCCGCCGGCTGATGGCCCGCTTGGGCTTCGATTTCGAGGCCGGTCGGCTCGACGAGAGCGCTCACCCCTTCTGCGGCGGCATCCCCGCCGACATCCGGGTCACCTCGCGCTGGCGGGAGGACGAGCTCGTCTCGGCGCTGATGGCCGTGTTGCACGAGACCGGCCACGCCCTCTACGAGGCCGGCCTGCCGCGCCGCTGGTGGGGCCAGCCGGTCGGCGAGGCGCGCGGCATCGTCGTCCACGAGAGCCAATCGCTGCTGCTCGAGATGCAGCTGTGCCGCTCGCCGGCCTTCGTGGGCTTCCTGGCCCGCGAGCTGCGCGCCACCTTCGGGCCCGACCCGGCGTTCGAGCCCGACAATCTGCTCGCCCTCTGGCACCGCGTCGAGCGCGGCTTCATCCGCGTCGACGCCGACGAGATCACCTATCCCCTGCACGTGATCCTGCGCTGGCGGCTCGAGCGGGCGCTGCTCGCGGGCGATCTCGCGGTGGCCGATCTGCCGGGTGCGTGGAGCGAGGGCATGCGCGACCTGCTCGGCATCGTGCCGCCCGACGACGCCCGCGGCTGCTTGCAGGACATTCACTGGCCGGCCGGGGCGTTCGGCTATTTCCCGTGCTACACCTTGGGTGCCCTGTTGGCGGCCCAGCTGTTCGCCGCGGCCCGCAGCGAGCTCGCCGATCTCGAGGCCGAGGCGGCCCGCGGTGAGATCGGCTCGCTGTTGCACTGGCTGCGGGTGCGGGTCCACGAGCGCGGCTCGCGGCCCCGCTTCGCCGAGCTCGTGATCGAGGCGACCGGCGGCCCGCTGACCGCCGAGCCGTTCCTCGACCATCTGCGCGCCCGCTACCTCGGCTGAGCGCCCCCCATCGGGCCGCTCAGCCGGCGGCCAGCGCCTTCTCCAGGTTCTCCTTGACCTTGTCGAGGAACTGGGTGGTCGTGAGCCAGGGCTGGCTCGGCCCGATCAGGACCGCCAGATCCTTGGTCATGAACCCGGACTCGACGGTCTCGATGCACACCCGCTCGAGCGTCTGGGCGAAGCGCTCGACCTCGGGCGTCCCGTCGATCCGCGCCCGATAGGTGAGGCCGCGGGTCCAGGCGAAGATCGAGGCGATCGGGTTGGTCGAGGTCTGCTCACCCCGCTGCCATTGACGGTAGTGTCGGGTCACGGTGCCGTGCGCCGCCTCGGCCTCGATGGTCTTGCCGTCGGGGGTCATGAGCACCGAGGTCATGAGCCCGAGCGAGCCGTAGCCCTGGGCGACGAAGTCGGATTGCACGTCGCCGTCGTAGTTCTTGCAGGCCCACAGGAAGCCGCCCGGCGTCTTGAGGGCGGAGGCCACCATGTCGTCGATCAGACGGTGCTCGTACGAGAGGCCGGCGGCGGCGAACCGCTCCTTGAACTCGGCGTCGAACACCTCCTGGAACAGGTCCTTGAACCGGCCGTCGTAGGCCTTGAGGATCGTGTTCTTGGTGGAGAGATAGACCGGGTAGCCCCGCTGCAGACCGTAGTTGAACGAGGCGCGCGCGAAGTCGCGGATGGACTCGTCGAGATTGTACATCGCGAGCGCCACCCCGCCGCCCGGGAAGTCGTAGACCTCGTGCTCGATCGGCGCCCCCCCGTCGGCGGGCGCGAAGCGGATGGTGAGCGTGCCGCGGCCCGGCACACGGAAATCGGTGGCCCGGTACTGGTCGCCGAAGGCGTGGCGGCCGATCACGATGGGCTTGGTCCAGGTCGGGACCAGCCGCGGCACGTTGCGGCAGATGATCGGCTCGCGGAAGATCGTGCCGCCCAGGATGTTGCGGATCGTCCCGTTGGGCGACTTCCACATCTGCTTGAGGCCGAACTCCTTCACCCGGGCCTCGTCGGGGGTGATGGTCGCGCACTTGACGCCGACCTGGTGCTTCTTGATCGCCTCGGCCGCCTCGACCGTCACCCGATCCTCGGTGGCGTCGCGGTTCTGGATGCCGAGATCGAAATAGATCAGCTCGACGTCGAGATAGGGGAGGATCAGCTTCTCCTTGATCATCCCCCAGATGATGCGGGTCATCTCGTCGCCGTCGAGCTCGACCAGCGGCTTCGCGACCTTGATCTTCCCCATCTTCGCTCCCCCGAACGGGTCCCGCGGCCCAGCTAGCCGCAACCGGCCGAGGCCGCCAAGCGATGCCGCGTCGCAGCCGGCTCACCGCCGCCAGATCGGATCGACGAGCTGGGCGAGGAACGCGGCGTGCGCCGCCTCCTCCTCGGCGCTCGGCGCGTGCGGCCGCGGCGTCCGATCGCGCCGGACCACTCGACCGGCGACCCCGCCGATCGTGCTCGGCGCCAGCGGCCGCAGGCCGAGATCGGCCTGCCGCCCGCCCGACAGGTGCAGATAGACTTCGGCCAGCAGCTGGCAGTCGAGCAGGGCGCCGTGCAGCGTGCGCGCGCTCGCGTCGACCCCGAACCGCCGGCACAAGGCATCGAGGCTCGCCGGCGCGCCGGGGAAGCGGCGCTGGGCGATCGCCAGCGTGTCGATCACCCGCGAGGCGGGCAGCGGCTCGCGGCCGATGCGGACCAGCTCGGCGTTCAAGAACGCGAGATCGAAGGCGGCGTTGTGGATGACCAGCGGCGAGTCGCCGAGAAAGGCCAACAGCTCGTCGACCGCTTCGGCGAACGTGGGAAAATCCGCCAGGAACTCGCGGGTGAGCCCGTGGACCCGACGCGCCTCCTCCGGCACGTCGCGCTCGGGATCGAGATAGGTCTGGAAAGACCGCCCGGTCGGCAGACGGTCGACGAGCTCCAGTGCCGCCACCTCGACGATCCGATGGCCCTCGGCCGGCTCGAGCCCGGTGGTCTCGGTATCCAGCACGATCTCGCGCAAGGCTTCACCTCCTCCCACCCCGATCCGCCACCAGCCAGCGATCGGGCCAGACGCGCGGCCGCTCGTGGCGAACGGCGCGCAGGATTGCGGCCACCGCTTCCGCGGTCCGGCCCCGATCGGCGCCCGAGCGGATGAGGAAATCGGCCCGCCGCCGTTTGACCGCATCGGCGGTCTGCTCGGCGCGGATCGCCGCCAAACGCTCTCGGGTCATACCCGGCCGTCGCAAGGCGCGCTGCTCCTGGACCAGCGGATGGGCGGTGACCACCACGACCCGGTCGACCCGATCCTGCGCCCCGGTCTCGAACAGAAGCGGGATGTCGAGGACCACGATCGGCCGGCCGGCCCGCGCCTGGGCCTCGAGAAACCGACGCTGGGCGGCCCGCACGAGCGGGTGGACGATCGCTTCGAGCCGCCGCAGCGCCGCGCGATCGCCCAGCACGAGCCGGCCCAGCCGTGCGCGGTCGATCCCTCCCCGCTCGTCGAGGGTCCCGGGGAAGGCCCGGGCGACCGGGTCGACCGCCGCCCCGCCCGGGCGGAACAGGGCGTGGACCAGCGCGTCGGCGTCGCACACCGGCACCCCCATGGCCCGGAACAGCCGTGCGGCGTGGCTCTTGCCCATGGCGATCGAGCCGGTGAGCCCCAACACCAACATGGCCGTGCTCCTCAATCGAGCAGGACGCCCCGGTCGCGCAGGAACGCGAGTAGAGGCAACAGCGGCAGGCCCAGGATCGTGAAATGGTCGCCGCGGACCCGCGCCATCAGGAGCGCGCCGGGACCCTCGAGCCGGTAGGCGCCGACGCTGCCCGACACGCTCTCGCCGCAGCGATCGAGATAGGCCTCGAGGAACGCGTCCGAGAACGGCCGCACGGTGAGCTCGGCGCGGTCCACCACGTGCCAGATCCGCGCCTCGCCCTGCAGCAGCACGGCCGCCGAGACCAGCCGGTGGGTACGGCCGCGCAGCCGCTGGAGCTGAGCGCGGGCGGCCGCCCGATCGACCGGCTTCTCGAACCACTCGCCGTCGAGCTCCAGGATCTGATCGGCACCGAGCACCAGCGCCCGGGCGGAGACCTGCCGGGCGATCGAGCGGGCCTTGAGCTCGGCCAGGGCCAGGGCCGCGTCCTCGGCCCGCGCCCCTTCGGCGCGCAGCGCCTCGCGGACCGCCGGCTCGTCGACCACCGGCGCCCGCCGCTCGACGGACAGGCCCACGGCTTCCAGCATCGCCGCTCGGGTCGGGCTCGCCGAGGCCAGCACGAGCGGCACCGAGAGATCCTGGAGGCTGAGCGGCATGGGCAGGGCGCGACCTCGGTAACGATCCGTCAACCGGATCCGTGCTGTGATGAGGGCACCGGCCGGGAGATGTCGCCCCCGGTCGGCGACGGGGATCTCGTGCCATGTCACAGGACGCGCTGCAACGGACGGGCGCGGGCCACGGCGGGCCGGCCCCACGGCCCGGCGACGAGGTGGCGCTCGTGGCCTACGTGAAGCCGGTCGAGGACGAGGGCGAGACGGTCTACGCCTGGTTCGACGGCGAGGGGCGCTGGCTGGGCCTGGCGCCCACCCGCGGGCTGGCGATGCTGGCCGCCCGCCAGCAGGGGCTGCGGCCGGTCGACGCCCATTGACCCGTCACCCGCGTCCCCACTCCGCGGGTCCCGGCTCGCCGTCGGACCGCGCGCCCGCCGGTTCACAGCGGCAGGCGGACGAGCACCGCGAGCCCGCCCCGGCTCGAGGTGTCCAAGCGGATCTCGCCGCCGTGGCCGAGCACGATGTCGCGGGCGATGGTGAGCCCGAGGCCGACCCCACCCGTGGCCCGCGAGCGCGACTGGTCGAGCCGCACGAAGGGCTGGAAGACCCGCTCGCGCTGCGCTGCCGGGATGCCCGGCCCGTCGTCCTCCACGGCGATGGCGACGTGGCGCTCGTCGCACTCGGCCCTGATCCGCACCCATTTGGCGTGGCGACAGGCGTTGTCGACCAGGTTGGCGAGGCAACGGCGGAAGGCCAGCGGCCGGACCGGAACGATCAGATCGGACGGCACCGCGATCTCGGCGGCGACACCGCTGCGCTGGGCCCGCTCGCGCATCGCTTCGACGATCGGTGCCAAAGGCACGCGCTCGACGCTCTCGCTGCCCTCGCCCCGCACGAAGCTCAGATAATCCTCGACCAGCTGGACCATCTCGGCCACGTCCGCGCGCAGGCCGGCCACGACCGGACCCGCCTCGTCGCCCAAGAGCTCGAGCTCGAGCTTCATGCGGGTGAGCGGGGTGCGCAGATCGTGGCTGACCGCGGCCAGCATCTCGGTGCGCTGGGCGATGTGCCGGGCGACCCGCTCGCGCATCTGGTTGAAGGCGTGCGCCGCGGCCCGCACCTCGGCCGCTCCCTGTGGCCGGAACGGCCCGGGGTCACGCCCTTTGCCGAAGCTCTCCACCGCCCGGGCGAGCCGGCGGATCGGCCGGATCTGCAGCCGCAGGAAGTGGACCGCGATCAACAGCAACACGATCGAGGTGCCGATCATCGAGGCCAGCAGCAGGCCCACCGTCGTGGGGGTGACCCGCTTGCGCGAGGCGGCCACCCGCAACACCCCGTCGGCCAGCTGGACGGCCACCGCGATCCGGCCGGTCTCGTCCGGCCGCAACTCGACCGTGAACGGCCGGTCGAGCGCCTCGGCGAAGGCCTCCAGGATCTTGTTGTCGATGTGCTGCAGCAACGGGCGGCCGGGGCCGCCGCTGCCCACGCCCTCGAGCCGGGCGCCGGGCTCGAGCGTGGCCCGCAGATCGAGGTGACGGCGCGCCTGCTCGAGGAGCGCCCGCCGAGCCGCGGGCTCGCGCACGCTCTCCAGTTGCTCGACCAGCAAGGCCACCTCACCGGCGACACCGGCCGCCAGCCAGCGGGTCACGGTGTCCCAGTGGCGATTGTAGAAGACGATCGCGACCACGATCTGGAGCAGCACGACCGGGGCCACGACGATCAGGAGCGAGCGGCCGAACAGCGAGCGCGGCACCGGCAGCCGATCGACGAGGCGGCGGATCGGCCCCCGCCCCCGCATGCTCAGCTCCCCGGGCGCAGCACGTAGCCGGCGCCGCGCAGCGTCAACAGCCAACGCGGTCGCCGCGGATCCTCTTCGAGCTTGCGGCGCAGCCGGACCATCTGCACGTCGACCGCCCGGTCGGAGCCCGAGAGCCTGGCTCGCGCCCCGAGCTCGGCACGGCTCAGCGCCCGGCCGGGCTGGAGCGCCAGGCAGCGTAACAAGGCGGCCTCACCAGCGGTGAGCCGCACCGGCTCGCCGTCGCGGGTGAGCTCGAGGGTCGCCGGATCGAAGCGATAGGGCCCGAAGCGCACCGGCATCGGCTCGGTGACGCTCGGCGCCCGCCGCAGGATGTTGGCGATCCGCAACAGCAGCTCGCGCGGCTCGAAGGGCTTGGCCAGATAGTCGTCGGCACCGGCCTCGAGGCCGCGGATCCGATGCTCGGGCTCGCCCAGCGCGGTGAGCAGCAGGATCGGCACGTCGCGCCGGCGGCGCAGCTCGGCCACCAGATCGACGCCGTGGCGATCGGGCAGCATCACGTCGAGCACGACGATGTCGAAGGCGATCCGCTCCAGTGCGGCCAGCGCCGCGGCACCGTCGGCGGCCACCGAGACCAGATAGCCGTGCTGGACGAGATAGCGCTGCAACAGGTCGCGCAGCCGCGCGTCGTCATCGACCACCAGGACGTGGAAGCCCTCAACGTTCGCCAAGGCTCGCCTCTCAGCTGCGGCCGGGCGCCGAGGGTCGCCGTCGGCCGGCTTCGACGAGCGCCCCCAGCACCCGCTGGAAGCCGGCCACCGCCTCGGGCCCGGCGGCCCGGAACGCCCGGCGCAACGCCTGCCGGCGCGTCTCGGCCAGCGCCGCGGCCAGG
>FWPV01008110.1_pt1 | contig 18118 bp, 30 predicted proteins | sample 2228371 | NCBI WGS metagenome assembly FWPV01 (sample SAMEA103939776, study PRJEB20133) | metagenome
CCATGCGCAACAGCACCTGGGAGCAGCTCTTGGAGTATAGTGCCGACAGGAAGATCACGTCAAGGCCGGCGCAGTACATCATCTCCAAGAACGGCTTCCGGGGCAGGAGCACGGCTGCGGCAAACCTGTTGGCAGCCAGGTCCTGCGCCGTGGTCTTGAGCGGTTTATAGCCAGGGCATATCTCAGCGAAGATGGACTCCATGATCTCCCTGATCTCGTGGAGTATTGTGTTCTGGATGCCGCTTGGGCTGTCCCCCTTCTTATAGTATATGGTCCTTCTCCCTCCATAGACATCGTGATAGCCCCTGAGGTTGTTGGGCATCCTCTCGCTCTCCTCGACTGCGATGTCGCAGGAGGCTGCCACGGCCCTCAGCGTCTTGACGTCTGCAGGCAGGCCCTCAAGATAAACCTCTCTGAACTCCTCGGCCTTCTGCTCCTCGGTGGCCCGGCTGGGGCTGCCGTACTTGGAGACAATGTAATGGCAGAAGAGGTCGATGCTGCTCAACGGTTCCAAGCCTCAACCTCCAGGCAGAAGCTTCTTCCCCGTGGCCTTCTCGTACATCTCCACGATGAAGCGCTTCACCTCGGTGGTGAGCCCGCCTTTGATGCGGGTGCCCGACTTATAACGGGGATCGCTCATCACGTACTTGAAGGCTAGCTCAACCTCCTCCTCCTCAGAAAGCGAAACCCTATCATCCTTGAGGTACCCGGCAGCGCCCAACAGGTCCCTCACCGGGACATCGTAGATGGGCGCCAGCTTCTTCAATACCTCTGCCCCTGGCACAGGCCGCTGGCCGCGCTCGATGAGGCCGAGATAGGAACTCGATACCCCGGAGAGCCTCCCGGCCTCCCGTAGAGAGAGCTTCTTCTCCTCCCTGAGGGTGCGCAGGTACTCGCCGAAGTTCCTCACCATGACACCTCACCTCCCTCCTTTGGGCAATCGGGTAATCCCTCAGTACACCAAATGCAACCCTGATGTAACACAAAAGTCATCAATGTGACATCTAAAGTATACTACGGATATTGACAATATGTCAAGGCCGGTGTTAGTATACTCTAGCAATCAATCTGTCTTCTGCGGTATACAAATGCTCAAGGTGAAAGTAAACCGCCGCGCCTTCGAAGTTGCCCTGCTCAAGAAGAGCCTCTCCCAGCGCGATCTGGCCCGCCTCATCGGCTTCTCCCGGGCCCATGTCTCCTTCATCATCGCGGGCAAACGCCAGCCCTCGGCCACGATGAGACGGAAAATACTGGAGCAGCTCCGGGACTACACCTTCGATGACCTGTTCATCATCGAAGAGGATGGCCGGGGCAGCCCGAGAGATGGCTAGCAACTTAGACGGCGGGCTGAGGTTGCTGGCGAGGATGATCGCCCGGGCGCATATCAGGGAGCAGGCTCTGGCCAGGGCAGGCGGTGGCGACAGCGAAACCATACGGAACATTGGGGAGGAAAGCCATGCCCATAAAGGGTGTATCGGAGGTTGTAAGGCTGCCCCGCCTGGGCAAGATCAGGCTAGGGGTCAAGAAGGAGAGTAGCTCCGGGTCTCCCTATCCATCTCCCACGGATTACTTCGTTTGCCCCGAGGAAGTGAGGAGGGTATATGGGGACAGGCCCAAAGAGCTGAAGGTGATGTTCCCCACCGAGGATGAAGGTCAGTGGGCAAGCCAGTACCTCAAGTGCTATTCCGCCACCAGGGGCCTTATCTGCCGAGGCGATGGCGAACAAGCAATCGCCAGGGTTGACCTCGACACTGGTGAGATCGCCACAAGAGGGGCTGGCCAAACCGAGCTCAGGGAAATCACCTGCGACCCTGAAACGTGTGCCCGGTACCAGCGGGGGCAGTGCCGCAGGGTGATGAACCTGCAGTTTCTGCTGCCGGACTGCCCCGGCTTCGGCGTTTACCAGTTGGACACCAGTTCCTTTTACTCCATAGTCAACATCAACTCGATGGTGAAGCTGATTCGTGGGATCTGCCAGAGGATCTCGATGATCCCCCTTTCGCTGAGGCTGGTTGAGCTGCAGGTGCAACCCCAAGGCAACAAAAAGACGGTCCATGTCTTGAGCCTCGCTGCACCATACAGCCTGGCGGAGATTCAGAAGTATGCTCAGTTACCCCCTGGGCAGCTGCTGTTGCCGCCTCCAGACAGCGAGGCCCCGGATGATCTCTTCCCCGACGAGGTGCTGGGGCAAGAGGATGCGGAGGATATTCCCGCCATAGATGAGGAACTGCTACAGGTCTGGGAGACAGCGAAGAGGAAGGTTGAAGAGCTTCATCTCAAGGACGCGCAGATAGGCAAGTGGTTCAAACAGCGCTACCAGCTCGAGGCTTCTGTTGTTGACTTCGGTCTGCCCGCTCCGCCCCAGAAGTTCAGCGCTGAGCAGCTGAAGCACTTCGTTGATTCCCTGGCTCTATACGAACAAAGGCTGAAGCAGAAGAAGCCGCTTCAGTAAGGTTCTGCGTGACCGGGAGTGGTATCAATTGAGCTCGATCTTTTCGAAGGAGGCGCCTGAGCTTCTCGAAGCCCACTACAGTCACCTCCGCGCCGGCAGCGGCATCAGCGCAGAGGTGATACTGGAGAGGGGCTACAAGAGCCTGTTGGGCAAGTCGGAGTTGGACAAGCTCGGCTTCGCTCCGGCTCAGCAGCGCACTCCTGGCATCCTCATACCGTTGTGGGGGGTTGATGGCAAAAAGATCGGCTATCAGTACCGCCCGGATAGACCGCGATTAGACCGGAGGGGGAGGCCGGTGAAGTACGAGACGCCTGCTGGCTCAGGCCTGAGGCTGGACTGCCCTCCGAGGTGCCAGAGGATGCTGGGGGACCCGAAGATGCCCCTCTGGGTGACCGAGGGCTCAAAGAAAGCGGACGCTTTGGCAGCTAGAGGGGCCTGCGCTGTGTCGTTGAGCGGGGTCTGGGGATTCAAGGGCAGAAACGAGCTCGGCGGCATCACCCTCCTCGCCGACTGGGACTATATCGCCCTCAAGGACAGGACTGTCTACCTCGCCTTCGACTCCGACATCGTGACCAAGGAGCCGGTGAGGAAGGCGCTTGAGCACATCGGCGAGCACTTGCGGCGCAAGGGGGCCAAGGTATGTATGGTGCGGCTGCCTGAGCTGGAGGGACAGAGCAAGACCGGTATTGACGACTACCTGCTGCGCCACTCGTTAAGCGATGCGGAGAGGCTGGCTGTGGATTTCAAGCCTGAGGACGAGGAGGAGCGCCAGCGCCGCGTCTGCGGCTTCATCCTGGAGGAGGGCACGGTGGGCGAAATGGTGGTAGACAACGATGAGCGCTGTTTTATGGTGGCACAGCAGGGGTCGGTGAGGAAAACCCCCCAATACGATACAGGCAAGGTTACCTATTTACCCACCCGCGACCCGCTGGTGGGCCAGGTAGTGCACTTCGCTAAGACAGCGGCGCCCTACCTCTCTCAAGAAGCCCTTTTCGGCGAGGTAAAGGCATTCATCCACCGCTACCTGGAGCTGCCCAAGGACTTCGAGGAAATCTCCGCCCTCTACGTGCTGCTCACCTGGGTCTACGAGTTTGCGCCGTCGGTGCCCTATCTGCGCGTCATCGGCGACTGGGGCACAGGGAAGACCCGTTTCCTTCAGGTGGTGGGCAGCATCTGCTTTCGTCCCATCTTCGCCTCGGGGGCGACCACGCCCGCGCCGGTGTTCCGCATCCTGGAGCAGTTCCAGGGAACGCTGGTGCTCGATGAAGCCGATTTCAAGGACTCCTCAGCCTGGGCGGAGATGGTCAAGATTCTGAACAACGGCTACCGCCCTGGCATGCCGGTGCTGCGGGCGGACAAGGAGGACGGGAAGTGGCACCCCCGGAGCTACCGCGTCTTCGGCCCCAAGCTCATCGCCACCCGCTCCCCGTTCAAGGACGAGGCACTGGAGAGCCGCTGCCTTACTGCCGAGATGATGCCGCTGACCAGGCAGGACATACCCAGGGTGCTGCCTCCGAGGTTTGAGACTGAGGTAGCAGAGCTGCGCTCCAAGCTCCTTACCTTCAGGCTGGCCAACTTGCTCAAGCTCAAGGGCAGAGAATTTGGCAATGAGCTCCTGGAACCGGACCTCCAGCCCAGGCTCCAGGAGATCTTGATTCCGCTTAAGGCCATGGTGGACGGCGACCAGGCCATGGCCGAGAGCCTCACCGTTTTCGTACACAAGCTCCAGGAGGCCATCTTCTCACGGAGGCGGGAGAGCCCGGCAGGGAGGGTGCTGGCGGCCATTATCGAGCTTCACCGCGAAGGAGCGGAGCTGTCGGCAAAGAACATTGCGGACAAGGTTGTCGAGATGGATGAGGAAGCCCCAACCCTCACCACACAGAAGGTGGGTTGGCTCACCAAGAAGCTCGGGTTAGAGAAGGATAAGGGTGGTTCTACTAGAAGACATGTAATTCGCTGGGATCAGGAAAAGGTACTGCGGCAGGCGGCCATCTATGGCCTTGGCAATCAGTTTCCCATATCGTCCGCAAACTATTTCGAATCTTTCGAAACTTTCGACTCGAATGTAAATTCCCCGAAAGAGTTGCCGAAAGAGTTTCGAAACTATTTCGCAAACTCTTTCGCTGATGATGAAGCTAAATCGAAAGAACCGAAAGAATCGAAAGAGTTTTCAGAGGATAAAGGGACTGTGCATAAGCGACACTGCCTGGCCCTGGGCATGACCGTGGAGCAGGCCCTTGCCATCTGGACCGGGGAGGGCAAGCCGGTGATTCACCTGGGGCCCGGTGAAAACTGCTTCGACCTGGAAAAGCTGCTCAAGTTCGGTCACATCAGTGAGCGCCATCTCGAGGCCGTAAGCAAGTGGTTGGCCAAGAAGGAGAGGCCTCCAGATGGCAATTATTGAGCGATATAGATTAGCGCATAGGTGAGGCAAACGCACGTAACACATGGCCAAAGCAAAAGGTGGCAAGCGGAAAATACGGACGGGCGAGGCTGTCCCCGCGGCTCACCCACTGAAGGCGTGCTCAGGCTACCCCGAGCTGGCCCAGAGGCTGGCGGCATCCAGGCTGCTTCTGGCCAGGGCTGCCCCCATGCTGTCAGAGGGGGTATCCTGGGGAGGTTTGAGCGCCCGCGGCGCAGCCGAGATTGTGGAGCAGCTTGTGGAGCTAATGTGCTACCAGAGAAGAGGCAGCTTGGTTGTGAGGCTGAGCCGCAGCAAGCCTCGGAGCAACCAGGAGCGCATCCACCTAGAGATTGCGGAGGTGAGATGAGGGATTTGCCTTACAGATGCAGCAGAACCGGGGATTGCATCTACAGGGACGCTCGAGGTCTGTGCGGCTCGCCGCCCAGGTATATCTACGTAGACAGATATGGTCACTACGCCAATATGACGGTTGCTGTAGGCAGATACCGCTATCGCGCCTGCATCAACTACTGCCAGTACCGCAAGCCCGATGGCGCCAAGGGCAGAGGAAGCCCAACAGCATAGAAGACATGGCAGCGGATGAAGACATGGACAGGTACGAAAAGGCGCAGAGGAAAATGCTGGAGACCATAGGAGAGCTTCAAGGCTGGATGGAGGAGCTGGTTAGGGGCGTCGCCGACCCCAGATCTGTTGCCACGTTGATGAGGTCGCTGGGCCTGGACGCGTCCACTCTGTTCGACTTCTCCCGGCGAGCAACAAGTACGGCATCAAGCCTCGACCCCTATCGGATTCTGGGCCTGGAGAGCACGGCTTCAGACCAGGAGATAAAGAGACGTTACCGTGAGCTTGTGCACAAGCTGCATCCGGACACGGCGGGTGTTGAGGGCACGGAGTTCCTGCTGCAGACGGTGATGGCGGCGTACCGCCAGATAGCCAGGCTGAGGGGGTGGCGGCCGTGAGGCAAGGAGACCTTGAGCTGCTACAGAGGATCGCCGGTTTCGAGGATGGCCACGACATGGGCAGAGAGTTTCCCATTGGGTGGTCCTGGCGGCATGTGCGCATCTGGCCCGCGACGCTGAGCCGTCTTTTCAAGGAGGGCTATCTAGACAACGTCTTCCGCTCCAACTCCTACACTGGATATCGCCTGAGCGAGCTGGGCAAGGCCCTGGCCTCCAGGGCAAAAGCCGGCGAGGACGGCAGGGTATGCCAGGGGCACCGTGAAGTGCACCGTGACGAAGCTGCCCTCCCCGGCGACATCTTTGAGGACATCATTGGCCATGATGAGTTAAAGGAGCTGCTCAAGGCAGCTTTGCAGGCAGAAAGGCCTGTGCATGTGCTGCTTGCCGGCCCACCGGCCCTGGCCAAGACGCTGTTTTTGTGGGACATCGAGAGGGCCTATGGGGAGAAGGCCATCTGGCTGGTGGGCTCAGCGACCTCGAAGGCAGGTCTGTGGGACCTGGTAGCGGAAAGAGGCCCACAGGTGCTGCTTATCGACGAGGTGGACAAGATGAGCGCAAGCGACACGGCGGCTTTGCTCTCCATCATGGAGGGCGGAAGGCTGGTGAGGGCAAAACATGGCCGCAACTTGAGCATGGAGCAGCCCGTAAGGGTATTTGCCGCCTGCAACAGGCTGCAGGCCCTGTCCCAGGAGCTTAAGTCGCGCTTCGCTGTACGCATATTGACCCCCTACAGCCGCAGCGACTTCCTTGCGGTGGTGAAGGGGATGCTGGTCCGGCGCGAGGGCACAGCGCAGGAGTTGGCGGAGCAGATAGCCCAGAGGCTCGATGGCATCAGCCAGGACGTCAGGGATGCCGTAAGGGTGGCCAGGCTTGCCAGGCAGCTGGGTGTGGAGAAGGCAATAGCCCTTCTGGGGCTGGGGGAGTCCGGGAGAACAAAGCTGTCTCCAGGCAGGGAGGGGGTGACCCCCGGGGGCCATAGCGGGACAAGCGCATAGCTGTGGTGCGCATAGCTGGTAGCTATGCGGGTCAGCTATGCGGGGCCTTTGCTTTAGCTATGCGCCGCATTAAGCGGGGCAGAGGGGGCCGAATGTATAGATAGATAGATGGATAGAGATGAGTGGGTAGATTGAGATTTGCAGGCCGCGGGATGCAAGAGGTGCATTTAGAAAAACAGGGAAGCGTTAAACATTGTCCCTGGGAAATCTTGACGCTGCAGGAGGTCAAAACATGGAAAAGGATGAGGAACAACTTAACGGGGCTGGTGAGCAGCATCGCCCTGAGGGCGAAGATGAGGAAACGCTGGGGCGTGAGGTGGACAACCTTCTGGACGAGGGGCTATCGCAGAAGGAGATAGAAAAGATGGGGTACTCCCCTTCACTGGTGAGGCAGCGCATGCGCAGGCGAGCCAGAGCGGGGAAGAGGCTCCCTTCCGCCGCTGCCTCCGACTCCGGCCGGGGCGTTGCGTTGCGCAAGGAGAAGGAGTCGGTGCTGCCGGAATGGCTGGAGAGGGATGTGGCCGAGATCTTCGATGGCCAGGCCAGGGACCAGAGGATATTCCTGGCCGGGATGAGCGTGCCTTTGATGGGGTTAAGGCTCTTTGCCGAGGGGGTCAAGCCCATCGTCGAGCTGCTGAGCATCTGGCAGAAGGGACAGGCTGAGGCCGCCAGGGCGGCCCAGGGCGCGGGGGCTGAGGTAGCCCAACAAGCAGCCCAGATGGCGCTGAACGGTGCCTTGCCCCACGTGCTGTCCACCGTGAAGCAGGTGGCCCAGGCCAACACTCCCGACCCGACGACGACCATGATGCTGGACTTAATCAAGCCATATTTAGCGCAGGCGATGGGGCAAGTCATGGCCATGTACGCAAGCAAGACAGCCCCCCAGCCGCCGGACGGGCCGCCGGTCCCACCGCCCCAGAATCAGATCCAGGGCTGGCCTCAAGGATAGGGGAAAACAGGTGCTCAAAAATCAGCTTTGCGAAATTGGCAATCATAGAGCAAGAACGAAGCTGAAGCTGGAAGTTTGAACTGGAGTTGAAAACTATGGATGACATTTTGGCTGAATCTAATTTTGAATCTGGGGCAAAATTAAACGGCCTCAAAAAGAAAAGGAGGGATAGCGATGATAGACCCAAAGCTGATGGCGCAGGCAAGGGCCATCGGACAGCATGTGAGGATGGAGATACGGACCTACAAGGGAGAGGGGTGCGCGGAGATAAGGTTCATCAAGCTGGACCCCGCTGACCCGATCGACCTGGACAAGATGGTGGATTCCGTAATAGTGCAGATGGTCTCCTTGTTCTCCTCGTTCCTCGGCATCAAGGGCGAGATCATCAGAGCTTAAGGAGTACCGATGCAGGACGATATCGCAATGGCGATGAGGTGGCTGATGCTGCTTGCGCTGCTGCGTCTGTGCTACGGCCTGGGCCAAGGGCGTCCCATCGAGACAAAGGCCCTGCCTCAGCTTGTAGCTCCCGGGCCGGATGCTGGGGCAGGCCTGGCCAGCCCGCGCTGGAAAGAGCGTGCCGCCAAAGCTGCCAGGAGCTACGCTGAAGCGCAGGAGAGGATGTGGCGCAACTGGGAAAAGGCGATGTTCCACAGAAGATGAGCACCATCGTCGTCGAGAGGGTGCTGTTCAAGATCGGGGAGGGCGGCGTGGCCATCACGCTGCCCAAGGCCTGGGTGAGATGTCATAGGCTTGCGCCGGGCGATAGGGTGCAGCTGGTGGTGGCCCTCAAGGGGCATATCCGCATCCGCCCCGGCCAAAGAGCGCCCAGGTGAGCAAAAAGCGCACCCCGTGGAGGGCCTCTTCAGCCCTCACCTTTGGCCCCAGGAAAGCGGGGTGTGAGGATATACATCATCTCGAGCAAGCGATTTGGGCTTATATACTTGACAGCGGCTGAAGAGAGTGCTAGCTTTAAGGCAAGGCCGTGAGAGCTTGCCGATGAAAGTCGGCTCTCACGGCGTTTTGCTTTCATCGGCGGCTCGCAGGGCTGAGAGAAAAGGGGTCTGCAACCCAAGCTTTAGGGTTGAGGCAGACCCCTTTTCCCTTTGGCGAGGGTTGCAGAGCCTCCGAAAAAAGCTGCGCGGCCGCGACCGGGCACAGAGATACAAAGAGAAGAAGGAGGCGAAGAGATGGGAAAGTATGCAAGCTGGGCGGAGTTTGAGAGGACTGCGCCCAAGGTCTACGAGGAGAGGGCCACACCCGATGCCTTCCGCACCGGCATGAACGGCATCGCTCCCCCCGGGATGAAGGTCAAGGAGGGGCGGGTTGCCCACTACCGTGATGGCGTAGCGGGCAAGGGCGATGACATGGTTGCCGGCTTCAAAAGGGCCATGTATGAGTGATGGCCGGCTACCCCTCTGAGCTCGATGCTTTAGGCTGGGGCATAGGTGTGCTGGGCCTCATCGCTGTCGCGGCAGCGACAAGGCAGATTGCCGCAGGGCTTGAATCCAACCCCGTCCCCCACCAGAAGCGTATGGAGCTGGAGCGCAGGTACGGGCGCTGGGCGGTGGAGACGGCCATAGCGGTCTGCCCCCACGAGGACATCGAGTGCATACAGAGGGAGGCAAGGAGGCTCTACGAGTCGAGGACATTGAGGAGGTCAATATGAGGCCACTGCAGGTGACAGGGCCGGTAGCCCCGGCGCAGGTGACGGGCCCTTCGGCCTATTATCCGGCGCAAACGGACCTCACCAGCACGCTGAGCGCGTTCATGCCTTTGATCATGCTGGTGCTGGTGCTCTCCGTCATCGGCCCTGTGCTAAAAGGGGCAACATCATCGGTCAGAGACTAACAAAGATCAAGCAAAAAACAAGGAGGCGAGATGAGGACGCTCGAGTTAGCTGGGATGAGGCCCCAGCAGTATCAATACGGCACCGTTTCAGGGTACTACCCCATGCAGACGGACCTTACCGGCATGTTCAGCGCCATGATGCCTTTCATCATGATGGTGCTCATGCTGGCCATTGTCATGCCCATGCTCAGGGGCGTGACCAAGTCGATATAGGAGGCCCAAGATGGAGGAAAGGATGCAAACGCAACAGTATCCGGCGTACCCCGGCGTAAGGCCTCCACGGGGCTGGGTGCCGCCCCTGGGACAGTGGCTGACCCTGGTAGGCGTTTACGACAACAGCTCAGGCACCTGGGTGGGATTGCCGCTGCAGGCGCTGGTGGAGGGCTTGCTGGTAGCCGAGTCCTTGCACACCGAGGACAGGATTGACGAGAGGGATGCAATCTCGGTGACGGTGCCCAACGGCAGCGCCAAGGACACGGTGAAGAGCGCAAGCGTGGAGGTGCCGTCGGGGGAGGTCTGGTACGTAAATAGGCTCACCATAGTCACCGAGGACGAGGTCTCGGGCAACGTCAGGGTATCAAGGTGGCCCAAGGCCGACGATGTGGAGAAGAAGTACCTGGCGCAGGACCAGCCGGCCAGCACCACCGCAAGCTACGACCTACCAGCCCCCGGGGAGCTGGGCGCCGACCTCAGGCTTGTGGGCGGCGATAAGCTCACCGTGGTGGGCACGGTCACGGCTGCCGGAGGCACCACTGGCGACCGCAAGGTGACGCTCAAGCTGTTCGGGCGCAAGGCCAGAAGGCTGGTCTAGGTGGGCCCGTAAGGGGGTTACAGCCATGCCCTTCGCCCTGCCGCCAGGATACCGAGCCGTGCTCGCCGGCTCCTTGAGCTCGCTCTCCGCCGAGGTATTCACCCCTCTGGAGGAGTCTGCAGCCGAAGGCGCGTTGGTGCTGATGAAGGTGGAGTTCCAGGGCTATCCCAGCGCCACGCAGCTTGAGTCGCTGGAAAGGGCGCTGGCCGAGGCAGGGGTCCCTCCCTGGCCGGGATGCGAGCGCATCGTATACGCTGAGGGCTCGGAGCCCTCGATATACCTGGCCTGGGTCAAGGGGCTGGCCTGGATGCCCATCATCGTGGGGCTCATCGGGGCCACCGTAGCCATACCTGTCATCGGCACCGTGCTGTGGTGGATCATACCCGATGAGATAAAGCAGATGATCACCCTGACCGTGGAGCTTGTGCTCTTCGGCGCTCTTATGCTGGTGATGGGGCCCATGCTCAAAGGGTCGAGGTGAGCAGGGCTGAACACCCAGAGTGGGCCGGCGATCGGTGAACGCCATGGAGGAGCGTGCTACGACCCGCTACCTGACGCTGCAGCTGCAGTACCTGGCCTCGGCTGCGGTGGGGGTGGTGCTTTGCCTGTGGGCGCTGTCGGAGCTGAGGAAGTTTATCAAGGGGCAGCAGATAGAGTTCCCTCTTTGAGGAGCGCATGTGGCAGATAGACTCGGAGACATCTTCTGGGACCTGGGGCCCGTGGTGGCCTATAGCCCCGGCTATGACCTGGGGTGCAGCGTATATGTGGCCAACTGCACACAGGGCAAAAGGGAATACGCCCTCATCTCCCAGCTCAAGAGAGGAGAGCAGCTTGTCCTGGAGGAGGCGGTCAGGGTTTTCGGCTACGCCTGGTTCCCCGTCGAGCCGGGGGACCTGGTGCGCCTCAGGGGCTCGTTCTCCTTCAGCTACACCGATGTGGCCTTCAACCTCATCGTGGTGGACAGGGAGACCGAGGAGCGCACCGATTATGTGTCCACGCAGCTTATCTCGCCAGCTAAGGCTGCATTGCCGCCCTGGCCCAGCGTCCCCAGCGTCTGGGGCTCCGAGTGGTGGCCCATGGCGGCAGGGATGCTGGGGCTGGCTGTCGTGGGCGTGGTGGTGGCCCAGGGCGCAGCCAGGCACCGCGGGCTGCAGACCGGAGGCCGAAGAGAGGGGACAAAACAGCTGGAGCGGGGTGGCTAGATGGCTGGCGAGTTCTATATCGAGCAGCTTCAGCTTTCCAGGGAGGTCAAGGAGCTTCGCCAGGTCCTTACCAGCGTTGTGGAGAAGCTCCGGGGCAAAGCCCCTGCCTGGGGCAGCACCAGCTCTAGCTGGAGCTCGGAGTCCGATGTCATCTCGGTGGGGGAGGCCGGGGGAAGGCTGTTGCTGCACTCGCTTGTCCTGGGCGTGGGCGAGCTTTCAGGCTCTGTGCTCACGGTGAGGATGTATCTCAAAGTGGCGGGAGGGGAGCAGAAGGTGTACCAGCAGGAGTTCGGCAGGGATGACAGGACCGAGGCGCTGTGGATAGTCAACGGCAGCGTGGGCATCCATGACATGCTGCGGGTGACGCTCCAGAGCAGCGACCCGGCCGACGACGGTAGGCCCGTCCACTACGACTACATGGTGCAGGAGATGTGATGGGGATCCTCTTTGGCTCCTCCAGCTGCATCCTGGTGTTGCCGGCGAGGGTCAGCAGGTTGTCTCAACTGCAGGTAGACGCTGACAAGGACTGGCAGGGCAGAGGCATGGCCAATGTCAGGGAGCTGGCAAAGGGCATGGTAAGGGGTGACCTCTTGTTGCACAACGGGGCCGTGATAGTGAGGCTCAGCCCCGGCGATATCGGGGATGAGCTCACCTCCGACCGACCCCTGCCGCGCTGGAAGCCGCCGCCGAGGGGTGAAGGGTAGCTGGCTATGAGTCACGGGTTATGAGTTATGGGTTGCTGGTTATGGGTTGGGGATAACCCGATAACCGATAGCCCACAACCAAAAACCGGAAAGGAGAGTATGTCGCTGCTGATAGTCACTAAAGGCAAGGTCAAGCTCTCGGAGCTGGAGATAGACGTAGATAAAGACTGGGGACGCTTCGGCATCTTCAATCTCAAGGAAGTCGCCCCGGGCATGGGCGCAGGCGACCTGGCGGTGCACGACGGCCTGAGGCTGGTGCGCTTTGCCCCGGGCGCCCTGAACATGGTGCTGACCTCTCAAGGGCCCGCGAAGATGCCCACCTGGGCTCCCGGAGGGATATATCTCAAGCGCTATCTGCCGGTCACCGTTGAGTGCGCCCACGGTGAAGGGTACGCCGCGGTGGAAAAGCACCGGACCGTGCTGGCCGCCATATCGTCCCGGCATAGCCAGACGCCTGCATCGTTTGCTCCGCAGCCCGTGACGGCGCTGGCGGCATCAAGCTTCGCCGCGGACGCAAGCGAACACAGGCTGGCCTTAGCCCAGGGCCAACTGGAGTATGTCAGGAAGTCTCCCTTGAGTGCGGCTGTGGCCGAGGATAGCGGCGTGCTCACCGACGAGACGGCAGCTGCCAACAGCGACGCGGGCAACGACATGACTCTGCTTCCGTCCCTCCCCGAGGTGGGCGACGGGTACTACTTTGCCTACGGCTTGCCCTTCAGGGCCATACACCTCAGGCAAGACACGCCCGGCGTGGGTGTCTGGAGCACCATCTGGGAGTACTGGGACGGCTCGGGGTGGTCCATGCTGCCCGGCGTCTCCGACCCCAGCAACGGCTTCAGGCCGGCCTCAGCGGGCAGCTACAGGCCTTGCTGGGACATCCCTTCCGATTGGGCCCGGACCACCGTAGCGGGACTCGGCCCCTACTACTGGGCCAGGTGCAGGGTCGATGCCTTCACCAGCATAAATACTCAGCCGAAAGGGACAAGGGCATGGATAGAGTCAGCCAGGGGAACATTCTAGCAGCTCCCAAAAGCGCGATGTGCGCTCCAGGCAACAAGATAGATTTCGAGGCAGGGGAGTTCGGCGCCGTCCTGGAGGCAGCCGTTAAGGGCCCTTGCGGGGATATCAGGCACAGGCTGAGGGCAAAGTCGCGGAGCTTCACCAAGCAGTTCATCTTCATCCTGTGGTGCGAGGCCTGCATGCAGTGCAACGACTGGGCCACACCTGTAGCTGCGGACTACGGGGTGGTGATGACCGACATTGGCGGTCCGTCCCGCTCCGGGGTGCAGGCCAGGGCCGGCAATCTGTACCTCAACGGGGGTGCCGGGGACATCAATAGGGGGCTTGTGGTGGGCATAGGGACAAATGCGCCCACCATAGACGACTTCAAGCTGCAATCGCAGATAGGCCACGGCACAGGCCCAGGGCAGCTCCAGTACTCGGCGGTTACCTTCGGCGCACCATCTACAGACGGTGCAGTCAGCCAGTTCACGGTGACCAGGGACTTTGCCAACAACAGCGGGGCCGCCGTCGTGGTCTACGAGGCCGGTCTCTACTGTCGGGCCTATCCCGGCACGGAGGCCTACTTCTGCATCGTCCGGGATGTCATCTCCTCGGGGATAGTGGTGAACAACGGGGAGACCTTGACGCTCAACTACCGCATCCAGGCGGCGCTGTGAGGTGGGACATGGAGCTGTATCTGAAGCTCGAGCTTAGGGAAAACGACAAGGCCATCTGGGCAAAAAAGATGCCATCGCGCAGCCTCAACTACTATTTCGTCCACGCCTTGTACAACATCGCCACCGGCAACGCCCATACCCTGAGGCTGAGCTGCCCCGGTGGGTACGGGGCTACGCAGTTTGCCCCGCTCACCGGCTCCTACGACCGGGACACGGTGAGGGCAGACCACTTCGGCATCGTGCCCGGCTTCTCCAGCCGCCCCCTCTCCCCATATATGGGCAGAGAGGATAGATACACCCACGGCCGCGCCCATGTGACGGGCTACCTCATCACCCAGAACGCCCAGCACGACAGGAACGACTACGGGGAAGTCTACGGGAGCCGCTGGAGGGCAGTAAATGTCCCGGCGAGCAACTTCAGCACGTTCTATGCCTTCGCCATCACCAGGTTCAGGCTGCCCCTGTTCAGGGTGGGCTCCCCGGGTCCGGTCACGCTGGCGCTAAGGGCTGGCTACTCGGGCGGCGACCTCGAGGTCTGCACCATCGATGGCAACAGCCTGCCCACGGAGCCGTCCTGGATAGACTTCCTCTTAGCTGCACCCAAGGTGCACCAGTATACGCCGGCTTCCACCGTTGACCTGGGCCTGGTGCTCAGGGCCCCCGGCGGGGACGAGAGCAACTACGTGGTCTGGCGCACCTATCGCTACTACTACACGGTAAGCACCCCTTATACCTCCCGGGCCTACTACTCGGATAACAGCGGCGGGAGCTGGAGCGAGAACTACTTCAGCAACTACCGCTACATCCATGCCTGGGAGCAGTACGGGGACTTCGACCAGATAGAGTTCAGCTCAACCAATGTGCTCCTGCCAGCGGTGGCGGGCAACACGGCGGAGTTCTCGGTGCAGCGAGATTTCGCCAACAAGAACGCAAGCCTGGGGCCGCTGCCCATAAGGGAGGTCATGCTCTACGCCATGAGGTACCGGCTCTCCGATACCTGGATGGTGGCCAGGGACCTGGTCTTGCCCGAGATAAGCCTGGCCTACGGGCAGACGCTGAGGGTTACCTATACGCTGAGGGTATCTGCATGAGGGTTTTGCATTATATGGACGAGATCATGGCCCTTGTGCTGGTGGTGGGGTGCCTTTCCCTGCTGGCCATGGGCATCGATTCCGAGGTCAAATCCATCCTCTCCGTGGCAGCGGGGTGGCTCTTCGGCAAGAGGATGGCTTCGATAAGGAAGGGGAAATAGATTCAAAGCGAAGGGAGACCGAGGACGGGAGACGGAAGACCGATGAGGTACACGCTATCATCACAAAGCATGTCTATAGAGCAGCTCGAGGCCGAGGTGGCAAAGATAGGGGGCAAGGATATCAGGAAGGCCCCGCTGGCCGGCTTTGTGTTCTGCGAGCTTGACCCCGAGCAGGCAGCCCGCCTTTCCAGCCTGGGCATCGAGCTTAAGCCGGTGAGCGAGTACCGCACCTCCCAGTTGACGGCAGCGCAGCCGGTTGCTGGAGACCTGCACCAGGCGTTCTATTACGTGCGCTCCCTGTTCCGTCCCCCGCTTTCAGGCACTGGTCTCACCGTGGCGGTGCTGGACTCCGGCATCAACGATAGCCATGTCTCTTTGCAGGGAAAGGTGGTGCATTGCAGGAATCTCACCAGCTCCCCCAGCGCCAGGGATGTCTTCGGGCATGGCACCCAGGTCGCTTTCCTCACCTGCGGAGGCGTACACGTCGAAGGGGCCAAGGCCGGCGTCGCCCCGGGCGCCAGGGTGATGAACTTCAAGGTCATAAACGATGAGGGGGTAGGCACTGATGAGGATCTCATCATAGCCATAGACGCGGTGTGCGCGCTGGCGCTTGAGGCCAGGCTTCGGGGCAAGCTGCCCACCGACGATGCATTTCCCAATGTGATAAACCTGAGCCTGGGCGCCAAAGACGATGGCAGGGCGGACAACCCGGTGAGGGTGGCCTGTCGCAAGGCGGTCAACGAGTATGGCATCGATATCATCGCCTCGGCGGGCAACGATGGCCCGGGCATGACCACGGTGACCATGCCTGCCTGCGACCCGCAGGTGATAGCTGTAGGGGGCATACAGACGCTGGGAGAGCTCGCCATCTGGGAGAAGTCGTCGAGAGGCCCCACGGTGGAGGGCCACACCAAGCCCGACCTGGTGCTCTGGGCCACCGATATCGAGGCGGCCAGCCATCGGGACGACGAAAAGTACCTGGTCAAATCCGGCACCTCGTTCTCGGCACCCCTGCTCTCCGGGCTCACCGGGCTGCTCTGGGAGAGCGGCAGGAGGGCCTATGGGGAGGGCTGGGAGTTTCGCTGGGGCGATGCTTTGCAGTTCGCCCCGTATTTTTGCACCAAGCCCCTGGAGGCCCCGCTGGAGAAGGACAACACCTACGGCTATGGCCTGCCCGCCATGGGGCTGTGGCTGGCGCAGCTCTCGGGGGCCAGGCCGGCCGGCTCTGAGGTTATGGAGATGATGGTGCCCCTGCTGGGGATGGTCACGCTGGCCGCGATAGCGCCTGCGCTTAAAGGAGGTTAGGATGCACAGCCCTTATATCTATGTCCCATGGGCTTCGGACGGGGTCTGGCTCTACGATGGCCAGAAGTGGAACCTGGTCTCATACCTCGGGCCCACGCTGCCCTGCAGGGATGCCACCAGGTCCATTGCGGCATACCTGGTGCGCATCTGGTACTACGACAATGCCTCAGGCAGCTGGTACGTGTACGACCCCAAATACCCGGAGTGGCCCGGGAGCGACCTGCTGCAGCTGGTGAGCGGCAGGGTCTACCATGTGCAGGTGACCCAGGACTGCTACTGGAGATGGGAGACGATGGAGGTGAGCTATGGATTCGACATCGGTCAGCCAACTGCTCGTGCAGCCTAGCCAGGCGCTGGCCGGCACGGTGCTCATCACCGTCCCCATAAAGTGCACCGGGGATGCTGCGGAGGCCACGGTGTACCTTTACATCTACGAGGGCAGCGCCCTGCCGGGGCACGGCAGGCTTTTGGCCCGTTACGAGCAGGCTGTGAGCTTCCTCAAGGGGCAGCAAAGGACAGTGGAGTTTCTCCACGAGGAACAACGCACCAGGGAGGCCAGAAGGGATGTAGGCGTGGAGGTAGCGGTGGGCGGCAATGTTTGCGTCTCCCGGGAGTTCGACGATGTCTACTATGCGGCGACCACAGGTGGGGGCATGGAGATTTTTTCAGCCATGCTGCCCATGATGTTCATGGTGATGATGCTGGGCATGGCGAGCCAGATGATGCCCAAAGGAGATGAAGCATGATGTACTACTACATGCTGGAGTCACCCGTGTTTGCCCCGGGCCAGAGGATAACCATCTCGGCGCCCATAACCAGCCGCTGCACTGCTGCGGTGAGGGTTAAGGCCAGGTTCATCATCTACGAGGGAAGCGTCCTGCCCACCCACGGAACGAAGCTGGCCGAGTACTCAAGCGCCGAGGCCACGCTTGCCCCGGGCGAGACTAAAGACTTCTCCGTGAGCCACACCACGGTCAAGGGCAGCATCGACAGGCGGGATATCGGCGTTGTGGTGAGCTACTGGGACGGCTCGAAGTGGGTCGAGGACGGCTCCAGGGAGTTCGACGATGTCTACTATGTCAGGGAGCACTATGCTTTCGAGATAGGACAGCCCCTGGCCAGGGGCGCATAGATACGGCGCTGATAGGGGCAAGACAGAGATCAGCCCGGAGGGCGGGGATGAAGAGCTACCTGGACATGAGGGAGATAGAGGCGCTGGAGCGCTCAGCTCGGTACCAGCGCGACAGGCTGCTTATACGCATGCTGTGCCGCACCGGCTGTCGCATCAGCGAGGCCTTGGGCCTCAGCGTGGATGACATCGACTTCGTCACAGGGACGGTGCGCATAATGCACCTCAAGTCCAGCATCAAGCTGCATTGCCCGCACTGCGAGGCCAGGCTGTCCAGGAGCGCCCGCTACTGCCCGGGATGCGGCAGCAGCGTGGAGCATACGGTGGCCCAGGCCAGCCAGAGGCGGAGGCTAAGGACGCTCCCGGTGGACGAAGAGACGCTAAAGCTGCTCAGGGACTACCTGGAGC